>OFGK01000024.1_pt1 | contig 141175 bp, 139 predicted proteins | sample 1521771 | NCBI WGS metagenome assembly OFGK01 (sample SAMEA3504088, study PRJEB24116) | mouse gut metagenome | biome: mouse gut; feature: mouse-associated habitat; material: faeces | place: Denmark | collected 2011 | reverse complement strand
GTATCTTGCGTGTGGCCGACTTCTTCGGCTTACGCTGTTTGGCGTATGCGAGCCGGGTCTTGGCCACTTCGTTGTATTTGCTGCGGGGCAGCCGCTCGCCATGTGCCCGGCAGGTCTTATGCAGCAGTCCATGCAGCCATTGGCAGCATTCCCACATCAGCTTGACGTCTGTCGGATAGCGCAGACAGCTCTCGTAGCAGGTGGCGTCGCTCATGCACAGGTTCTTGTCCTTCAGCAGTTTTTCCCACTTGCCATACAGTACGCTCTGTTGCCTGACGATGTCGAGCGCCGGTGCCAAACGGTTGCGTATGGCGCTGACGATCTTGCCGTCCCTGATGGGATTTGACGGGTCGATGAGAACACCGCAGAACATCTGCAGGTGGATGCTGCCGTTGAGCATCTCGATCAGTCCGTCGTCCGACAGCCCGGTATACGGCTTGAGGAACATCAATGCGATTTCACCTTCAGGCGGGAACATGGGTCTGTTGCCCTGTGGATGCTTCTTCGGAAAGTGCAAAGCCAGTTCCTCTGCCATCTCTTTCAGCGGCAGCATGGCATGAATGCGTCCGAGTTCGCTAACGGCGAAGCTCTCGCGGTATTTTTTCAGAAAATCGTATTCTGTAAACGGTAATGTTGGCTGAATGTCGCCGATTTTTTGTATCTTCACACTGTAAAAAATAAGAAAAATACCCCCGAATAAGCCCGTGACGGGTACATCGGGGGTTCTTTGTAAAGTTACAAATCATCTATGAGATTGCCAAACAATTAGTTGGCTATTTTCTGAATATCCCTAATTAATTTATGGACACTGTTTCACTGACGGCTACTTCAACCGGAACATGTAGCCGAGGGTTACCATTATGGAGGTGCCGCGGGAGGCGCTGAATGTGTCTTTTTTGCTTGAGGGGTAGATGTTGCCGAGGCCGAAATAGTAGCGGGCTTCGAGTGAGAAGGCGTGGCGGCGCTTTACAACGAATTCGCAACCGGCTCCGGCCGTGATGCCGTAGTCGAATTTATTCTTGATTTCCATAGCCATCTGCTCGGTGGAGCGGTTGGAGAGCGGAAATCCGGGCACCTGATCGGGATGGGCGTAATCGAAATCTGATTTTATGTTGTCGCCAATCATATAGCCGACAACGGGACCGAGATTGAAGAAGCCTTTGAATTTAGGAGAACCGAAGAAAATATGTGTCAGGACAGGTATCTCCATATATGTCAGACGACGGCTGTAGCTGAACGGTGCGCCTTCGAAATCCTCTTTCCATCCGCGCTGACTGATATTGAACTCGGCTATTAGTCCTACATGGCGTTCTTCGGCGTATCTGAATGACAGACCTGCCGTCATGCCCTGCACCATCGATTGCCTTACCGACGGCGAAAACGACATCTCCGACGTCGTCATTCCGGCATGTCCGCCCACCCATACATGCGGTATGTAGTGGGTCTGGGCTTTGGCGCCCATAATCCCGAGAAATACTGTCAGCAATAAAACTATACGTCGCATAGGAATCAGATATTGTGATGCTCGGTAAATCCTCCGTCGCGGAATTTTATGAGTTCGACGCTTGTATTGACGAGTCCCTCGCAGTTGGTGTCGGAGAAATTGAAATCGGTCTGCATGCCCTCGTAGGGTGTGATGCCGATATGGAAATCACCGTTGTTATTGCGCAGGGATTTGATTATGAAGCTTGCTACATCGTAGCCCATGAGAGCCTGCGACGGTACGGCGGAATTGATGTCGCGTCCGTAGGCCTGGCGGTAAGCGTCGACGACGCGTCGTGCCGGATAATATGTGTCGTCGTAGTAGAACCGTGAATATATGGTGGCGTTGAGGGCGCCGAGATTGTCTTTGCGGTCGCCGCGGAACGTGAGCCATTCGGGATAGCCGAAAAGTGCCAGTCCGTTTTCCGAACTGAGCGTATCCTTGAAGCGCTTGGCCTGGGGTGCTATTTTGTTGAATTCGGTAGCTGAACTCGACAGTGGTATTATCACGTATGAACCGGCGGTATCGAATCCTTCGAAATCTTCGTCCTTGAGCGCATTTTCGTAGGTTATCTCTCTGAACTCAATTCCTTTGTCGGCAAGTTGCGATTTGAGCATCGAGGTAAACTCTTCTTTGTCGGCGGTGGCTCCGATACGCTGTACGAAAATCGGTGTGCGTCCATCCATTTCGCGCATGAAGGCGTCGATGGCGCGCTGATACATCATAGTGTGCGGTATGTTGGCCTGAATGACATTCGGATTGGTGAGATAGGAATTGTTGCGCACGGCAAATGTGTTGAATATGAACTGCCGGTCGCTGTCGGCCTGTGAGATTATGTAATCGAGTTCGGTTGTGGCTGCCGGCGCTACAAAAATGTCCATGGCGGCCATTTCGTCGCGTGCCATAAGCTCTTTTACGGTGTCGAGGTCGCCTCGGGTGTCGTAGGCATGTATATTGACCTGCCGTCCCGATTGACTGAGGTTTTGGGCTGCGAGCAGGAAGCCGCGGTAAAATTCAGTGAAGTTTTCAGCCTCTTTTTCCACTTTCTCACGGTCGAGATTGAAAGGAAGCATCACGGCTATGTTGAAAGGAGCGGAAGCGTCTTTGGCTGTTGATGCGTAGGCTGACGTGCCGGCCGACGTCTCGTCGGATTGTTCTTCCGTCGGCTCTTCATGTGCAGAAATGGGCATTGCTGCTACATTGTCAGCTTTGCCGCCAAGGTCATCGACCGATACCTCGACAGCGTTGGCACGCAGTCGGGAGAGATTGTCAGATGTCCGGTTGCTGTCGGCAGGCGTTTCCGCTGTATCGACCGGCCGAAGGTCGGCGTCGACTGCCGTGACATTACCGGTATGGCTGACCGACGTGCCGGCTGCCGGAATATTGAGTACGGTGCCTTCCGAATAGTTATAGGCATCAAGATTTGGATTGGCCGCGAGAAGTTGTTCAACGGTAATGCCGTTGTTTACTGCAATGCGATATAAAGTTTCATCTTTGGCAATAGTGTAGGTCCCCCCCTGATTTCGGGGAGTTTTATCCGGCTGCACAGCTGCGGTATCATCCTGAAGAATGACGAGCTTGTCGCCGGATTTTATACCATCGCGGGCCGAGGGATTGAGCGCGATGAGACGGTCGACACTTATTCCGTATTTTTTCGAGACACCGTAAAGTGTCTCTCCTTTCTCCACGACATGCGATGTGGTGAGATGGTCTCCTGCCGAAATTGTCGATAGCCCGGATTCTACCGGAAAATACAGGCGCGTGTAGGATTTTACACCTCCGTCAAGTCCGGGATTGTAATTTATAATTTCTTCACGCGATATGCCCAGACGCTGCGAGAGCGAGAAAAGTGTTTCATTGGGCTGGACATCGTAGTAATAATAGTCTTTGCCGTTGACAGTGGTGACAGGGAGGTCGATGGCTATTGCCGGAACGGAAGCTGCCAAAATCAACAAAGCCGCCGCGAGACCTCTTTTTATGGAATGTATCAGTGTCATATATTCTGATGTTGAAGTACAAACGGAGACAAAGTTAATGATTTTTTTATTAACTTTGTTGTCAAAGAAACGAAAACGTGCAATTTATTATAAAGTATAACAGTAAGAGCGTGCTCGTATAAATCCAATTATATCATTGAAAGCATTTTAACTACATGGATATTTGGAATAAACAGAAGCGTTCCGCCGTAATGGCAAAAATAAAAAGTCGCGATACAAAACCTGAAATGATTGTACGCCGTTATCTTTTTTCCCGAGGTTATCGCTATCGTAAGAATGTAAAAGGGTTGCCTGGGACGCCGGATATTGTGTTGCATAAATATCGCATTGTAATTTTTATACACGGTTGCTTTTGGCATGGGCATGATGTTGATGGACATATTCCAAAATCAAATAGCGATTTTTGGAGGAAAAAGATTGAACGGAATAAGAGCCGTGATGCACGAAACAAGGAAATTCTAAAAAAATTGGGGTGGTCCGTTATGACGGTATGGGAATGCCAATTAAAGCCTGCGATTAGGAAAAATACATTATTGGAGATAGAATATCATATTAATCATTTGTTTTTGGATAGATTAAAACAAAAGTTATCCAAACCGTATGAAAATGATGAATCTATAAATAATGGTAGTATTGCTGCTGAAGACGAAATTGATTATTAACCAAATCCCATTTGGTTGTTTCATGTATCATAATCTTGTAAATGGCCTATAATAATTTTTAGTGCATTTTATTGCAATAAAAACGAATTTAAATATTGCTAAAAAGATGTATCTTTGTAGATGTACAAAAATAAAGTTAAATTCATGACAGAAGAACAGAAAACGGATATAATTGAGAGTGGGAAAAATTATTTCAGGACTTTCATTATCCCTAAGCATATAGAAAATCTACAGAAATTGAAGTTAGATAGCTTTAATATCAATCCGTTCCTGATTAATTATCTTGCATCTTTTTTATGTGGGGATACTAAACCCGAATCCATGGCTAAAGCTCTGATATATCCAAGAATTCTTGGAACAAGTATAAATACCAGCTTTGGACAAAATATACAGATATTTATTTCTCAACTTGCTCAGGTGGCCGGTTGTGCTTCAGGAATAGATGGAGTTGATATTGAATTTCTTGATGCAATTGATGGACGTAAAAAATATTGTCAATGTAAAGCTGGTCCACAGACTATCAATAAGGATGATGTAGATACTATTCTTGGTCATTTCAAACGATTGATTGGGAAAGCCCGTTTAGATAGAATCCCTTTGCAAATGGACGATATGATTGTCGGCGTGTTATATGGGGAAAATTTATCTGCCAATTACAGAACGATAGCGACTACTTATCCTGTGTATTGTGGTGCCGAATTTTGGGAACATTTGACCGGAGATAATACGTTTTACTATAAACTTGCCAAGGCTTTCGGGGAGGTTGTGGAAAAAGATGGAATAGACGGAAGTTCTCTTATCTTACAGAAAATAGAAGAAATTGCGCGTGAAATTACCGATAAAGGCGGGTTTTAGTTATGCACTTTATATCATTAAATAATTTTGCCGCTTTAATCGGCACTTCAAATGCGACCGTCTATAAATGGGCGGAGAATGGTTTATATCCTTTGCATATTGAAAATGGAGTAAAAGGCTTCTTCCTTGAGGAATTAGAAGTATTTCCAGAAGTGTTCGAGATGTTGAACAGCCATTGGGATGAAGAACAGACAGTAAAACCACTTAGGGAATATACATCTGTGGAGCTTTTTGCAGGTGGAGGCGGTCTTGCATTAGGATTGTCCATGGCGGGTTTTAAGCATGTATTGCTTAATGAGTTTGATAGTCAGGCATGCAGCACGCTACGTGTAAATAGGCCGAACTGGAATATAATCGAAGGGGATGTGAAGGACATTGATTTTACACCCCTTCACGGCAAAGTGGATTTCCTGTCCGGAGGATTTCCATGTCAGGCATTTTCGTATGCGGGGAAGCAAGGTGGGTTTAATGATACCAGAGGTACGCTGTTTTTTGAATTGGCAAGGGCGGTAAAGGAAATTCAGCCTAAAGTATTCCTTTGTGAAAATGTAAAAGGTTTGACCTCCCACGATAATGGCCGTACTTTTAGTACTATTAAGAATACTATCGGAGAATTAGGATATACGTTGGTGGAACCAAGAGTGTTAAAAGCAATTATGTATCAGGTTCCACAAAAACGAGAAAGACTTATTCTGGTTGCAATAAGAAATGATTTAGCGAATAAAGTAAACTTCCATTGGCCGTCGCCTTATACACGTGTGCTGACAATGCGGGATGCTTTATATAAAAGCGTGATATACGATAATGATGTTCCTAAATCAGAAGGTGTAAAATATCCTGTAAAAAAGCAAAAAGTACTTGACCTCGTTCCGCAGGGAGGAGATTGGCGTAATCTTCCGGAAAATATTGCCAAAGAGTATATGGGCGGAAGTTGGCTTTTAGGTGGAGGTAAGACGGGTATGGCACGCCGTCTTTCGTTGGAGGAGCCATCATTGACTTTGACATGTTCTCCATGTCAAAAACAAACTGAACGTTGTCATCCACTTGAAACCCGGCCTTTGTCTGTTCGGGAATACGCCAGAATACAGACATTCCCTGATAATTGGTTGTTCTCGGGAACGCTTGGAAATAAATATAAACAGATTGGGAATGCGGTGCCGGTGAATCTTGCCTGGGCTATAGGGCGATCTTTGATTCGGCTGTTTAATGATATGCAGAAAGTTATGCCTGCGGAAACACAAGATTGTGCTGAAGCTGTTGCTCAGATTATAAATCAATTAAATAAGACCAATTATAGTAAAAGTATTGATGTTAAATCCGTGGCTATAGGCAAACATGATGGTAAAATCAGGCAACTGAACATTTTTGACTTGCTGTTGGAACATCCTGATGGTATTGCGACGGGAATGGTGATGGATGATCACCCGTTTGGGGAATATGGTAAATCGCTTAATCTGGATTTAGACAAAAACGTATTGGTTTGCTTGGTGAAGAAAGATAATGTAAATGATTATCTGAAAGGAAATGCTGCGGTGTATTATACAGGGAAACGATTTCCGTCAACAGTGGAATTAGATAAATTATATTATTTTGTGCCTTATTTGAGCGGACTTGGAGCACGTGACCTATATGGTATAAAAATAGCCCGTGTTGGAACGAGAAAAGAAGGCCAGATTGATAGTGACCCAAATGATTATAGATTGGTGTTTGAAATTCAGTATATTAAATCGTTATTTAGTGAGTACAAACAGATTCCACTTAAGATTTGGCACACTTATGCAGACATGAAATTAAGGGATTTGATTTCTATTGTTTAAAGTATATTGGCCTGTTGTTTTTAATCCTTTTGTTGTCATGGAGAAACAAAAACGTCGTAATATTAGATTTAAGACACCGAAAAGGTATCGTTTGTCGCTGTTCAATGAGAATGGGCTGAATCGGATATGGACTGTCAAGATGGGGCGCAAACGCCTTATATTGCTGATAACGGTGGCTGTTCTGGCGGTGTTCAGCGCGGGTGTGATGCTTATTTCGCTTACGCCGTTGCGCACGTTTCTTCCCGGCTATCTTACGGGCAGTGAGCGCCGGCACCTGCTTCAGGTCGATGCGCGTGCCGATTCCCTTGCGCGTCAGCTTGAGATATATGACAGTTATCTGAATAATGTAAGCGCGATAATGACGGGCGAAATCGCGGCTGACAGCATGATGACGGCTGCAGGGCGGAGCGTGCCGTCAGATTCGCTTGCCGCACGTCAGGATTCCGTGGCTTTGACGGGACGTAGCGCGGTGGAAAGTGAGTTCGTGAGAATGTACAGCGAGCGCGAGAATTTCATATTGGAGGACCGTCAGGAGCTTCTTGCCGAGGCTCCGCTGTTTGTACCGCCCGTAAGGGATGCGATGGTTACGGCGGGTGATAATCCCGCTGTCCCGCATATTGAGATAACGGAGGCTGTTACCGGCGTGTATGCTATCAACCGCGGTACTGTCATCGACCAGTACATGGACCGTGACAAAGGGTATGTAGTGATAATACAGCACCCCGACGGGTATCTGTCGCGCTACTCCGGGCTAAGCAAGATTTATACGCGTACAGGAGTGGCGATTGATGCCGATTCGCGTATCGGGCAGTATCGGAAAGACAGTGGTGTGCCGTTGCAATTCGAGCTGCGCCGTGACGGGCAGGCTCTCCGTCCCCTCGACTATATTCCTTTCTGATTGGTGTCGTTGATATTATTGTCTGAATAATTCGGAATGTGAACCGAGACGCACCAAGTCTATTTGATCCGTATCCCGGTCAAACCAAATCAAAAGAAAATCGCCCTCAATATGACATTCCATATATCCGGAATAGTTGCCGACAAGCATGTGCGGGCTGTATTCCGGAGGAATCGGAATTTCAGACTGAAGCATATCCAAAACAACCATCAGCTTTTTTACTTTTGACGGATTGTTGCGAAACCGCTTATAGTCCCTCTTGTATTGGGTAGTGGGGTGGAGCTTTTTCATAAACCCATAGAGCGTTCCATCGCCTCAACAGAAGAAAGGTCGAGCGGTGTTGAATTACGCAAAGCGCCGCTTTGAGCTTCTTTCATGGCCGCAAGAGTATCTTCATTCGGTTCGGAATAAGCGGCATCAAGCAGTAATGTCTCCACGTAGTTGTTGAGACTTCGGTTCTGGCGTTTTGCAAGTTGGCGAAGTCGTTCTATAAGATCGACCGACAAACGGAAACTTTGATTTTTTTTAGGGAGTGCTATATCCATAGTGTAATATATTATATGGCAAAATTAATGTATTTGTATTACATTTACAAACATCTCGGGAAAAAGTTTATTATTGGAGATTTTACATTATTTAATTGTGGGAATTGAGGTAAATGTGCTAACTTTGTAAGTTGAAAAAATAGTGTGAACAGTTTTCTCTTGCAATGAAACAATCAAAACGTATTGCGATACTCGGCTCAACGGGCTCGATCGGTACGCAGACACTCGATGTCATATCCCATTATCCCGACCGCTTCAAAGTCGACATGCTCATAGCGGGCAGCAAGGTCGATACCCTCATTCAGCAGGCCGTGAAATGGCGCCCGTCGATGGCGATTATCGCAGACACTTCAAAATACTGGAAACTTAAGGACGCTCTCGAGCCGCTCGGCATTGTCACGGCGTGCGGAAGCGACGCTATAGCCGATGCGATGGAGCGCGACACCTTCGACTGTGTCGTGACGGCGACTGTCGGTTACAGCGGGCTTGCGCCAACGCTCCGGGCCATTTCGGCAGGCAAGGATATAGCCCTTGCCAACAAGGAGACCCTTGTGGTGGCCGGCGACATAGTCACGGCAGCCTTGCAGCGGTCGGAATCCCGCCTTTTGCCGGTCGATTCCGAGCATTCGGCAATCCACCAATGTCTTGTCGGTGAAAATCCCTCCGATGTGCGCCGCCTCATAATCACCGCTTCCGGGGGGCCGTTCCGTAAACTGACGAAAGAACAGATAGCACGCGTCACGGTGGCCGACGCGCTCAATCATCCCAACTGGAGTATGGGTTCGAAAATCACAGTCGACTCTGCCACGATGATGAACAAGGCGTTTGAAATCATCGAGGCCCGCTGGCTTTTCGACATCCCCGGAGATAAAATCACGCCGGTAGTGCATCCGCAGTCGATAGTGCATTCAATGGTCGAGTTTGTCGACGGTTCGGTGAAAGCGCAGCTCGGGGTGCCCGACATGCGTCTGCCCATACGTTATGCCCTGGGCGATGCCTCGCGTCTGGCTACAACCGACTCTCCGCTGACGCTCGAGCGGTGCGCGCAGCTCACTTTCGAGGCTCCCGACAGCACCCGTTTCCCGGCAATTGGCCTCGGTCATTTCGCTCTTGAAAAGGGTGGGAATACGGCATGTATCATCAATGCGGCGAATGAAGTGGCTGTGGCGGCATTCCTTCGCGGCCATATCTCGTTCCCCGATATATATGCATTGATCGAGGAGACGCTTTCGACGGTCGACTTTATCGACAATCCCAATTATGAGGATTATGTCAACACCAATGACGAAGCGCGTAAGCGTGCCGAGGTTTGGGTCGCTGCGAAGAAACGCCCATGATGCAATTGATGTTTACAACATCGCATTCAATAAAATAACGCAATATCTAAAATAAAAGCAATATCCCATTGGAAACATTTTTGATTAAAGCAGCACAGTTGGTCCTGGCACTCGCACTGCTGGTGATTGTGCATGAATTCGGACATTACTTTTTCGCACGCGTGTTCGGTATACGCGTCGAAAAATTCTATCTTTTTTTCAATCCCTGGTTCTCGCTGGTGAAATGGAAGCCGAAAGCTCCGGCCAAACGTAAAAAAACAAAAGAAGGCAGGGAGAAATCGTCATGGCGCGATACCGAGTACGGTATAGGCTGGGTGCCGCTTGGCGGTTACTGTAAAATCGCCGGCATGATTGACGAGTCGATGGACAAGGAGCAGATGGCGCAGCCTGCCAAACCTGACGAATTCCGCTCGCGTCCCGCCTATCAGCGTCTGCTGGTGATGGTAGGCGGCGTACTGTTCAATTTTATACTGGCATGTTTTATTTATATAGGCATAGCATGGTACTGGGGCGACCGTTCAATTCCATACGAAAAAGCATACGCCGGCATGGAGTTCAGCGAGGAAGCGCAGAAAGCGGGCTATAAGAACGGCGACATCATTTTGCTTGCCGACGGCAAGCCGGTAGAGGCCAAGGACCGTGACAATGTGCTTAACGTGGCCATGGCGAAAGAGGTGACCCTCCGACGTGACGGCCGCGACACCGTCATACACAATCCCGAAGGCTTTGCCACTACTCTCGAGCACGGATTCTTTGAATACCGTCTGCCCGTCGTAGTAAAGCAGGTGAGTGCCGGTTCGCCGGCCGCTGAAGCCGGTCTTCAGGAGAATGACCATATCATCGCCATCGACGGCGTGCCCACACCGTCGTTTACCGAACTTTCGGCCGAACTTGTGGCCAAGTCGGGCAAGAAGGTGCCCGTTACCGTGGTGCGCGGCGATAAGGAGGTAGTGCTCAATGCCACCCCCGAGGACGGTAAACTCGGATTCGGCCTTAAAGCTCCGTATGAGATATATGAGACGGAAATCATAAAATACAATTTATTAAATGCCATACCGAAGGGTATTGCCGACGGAGCCAATCAGCTTGCCACGTATGTCAAGTCGCTTAAACTGCTCTTCACCAAATCAGGCGCGTCGCAGATAGGTGGATTCGGCGCGATAGGCAGCCTGTTCCCGCCCAAATGGGACTGGCGCACATTCTGGGAAATGGCGGCTTTCCTGTCGATTATCCTTGCGTTCATGAATATCCTGCCGATTCCGGCACTCGACGGCGGCCATGTGCTGTTCGTGCTGTGGGAGATTGTCACACGGCGCAAACCGTCGGAAAAATTTCTTGAACGTGCGCAGATTTGCGGTATGTTCTTCCTTCTTGCGTTGCTGCTCTACGCCAACGGCAACGACATCTATCGTTTCATCTTCAAATAATGCGATGCAGTCATGGAAAAACGGACAATATTGACATTACGCCGCGGCAAAGAGGAGTCGCTTGACAGATTTCATCCCTGGGTGTTTTCCGGAGCATTGACCGGAGTGCCCCCGACAGTCGAGGAGGGTGATGTGGTGGCGGTTGCCGCGTCCGACGGCCGTTTCATCGGTGTCGGGCATTACCAGATAGGCAGTATCGCGGTGCGCATACTCGATTTCGGCGATACGGAAATCGACAAGGACTTCTTCGCCCGACGGCTGAAAGAGGCGCTTGCCATGCGCCGTACGCTTAACCTTGACCGACCCGACAACGACGCCTACCGTCTGGTGCACGGCGAAGGTGACTTTCTCCCCGGTCTGGTAGTGGATATATACGGAAAGACAGCGGTGGTGCAGGCCCACAGTCCCGGCATGCATTACTGCCGCGACATAATCGCGATGGCTCTTACCGAACTTGAGGATCTTGAAGTGGCCAACGTATATTATAAGTCGGAAACGACATTGCCATATAAAGCGCGTCTCGACCCTGTCAACGAGTATCTCGTCGGCGGTTTCGATACCAATATCGCCACCGAAAACGGGCTGCATTTCCATATCGACTGGCTCAAAGGACAGAAGACAGGATTTTTTGTCGACCAGCGCGACAACCGTGCGCTTCTCGAAAGCTTTTCACGCGGTCGTTCGGTGCTCAATATGTTCTGCTACACGGGAGGTTTCTCGGTCTATGCCATGCGCGGAGGCGCACGGCGTGTGGTATCGGTCGACTCATCGGCCAAGGCAATCGCGCTCACGTCGGCCAATATCGGCCTTAATTTCCCTGACGACAACCGTCACGAGGCGCTTGCCGAGGACGCTTTCAAATATCTCGACAATATGGCGTCGGGCGAGCATGACCTCATTATTCTCGACCCTCCGGCATTCGCAAAGCATCGTTCGGCGCTTCGCAATGCGTTGCGCGGCTATCAGCGTCTCAATGCAAAGGCATTTGAGAAAATCGCTCCCGGAGGCATACTCTTTACATTCTCATGCTCGCAGGCCGTGAGCCGCGAGCAGTTCCGGCTTGCCGTGTTCTCGGCTGCGGCGCAGTCACGCCGACGGGTGCGTATCATAAAGCAACTCACGCAACCGGCCGACCATCCCGTCAATATTTACCACCCCGAAGGGGAATACCTCAAGGGACTGGTGCTCTATGTGGAATAACACTATAATTCATCACAATATGAAATTCAGATATATCGCGGCTGCGGCAATCATGGCTGCCGCCGTAACAACCCAATCAGCTATGGCGAAAGACAACAGCGATTTCAATTACGTGGTCGACCGTTTTGCCGACATTGAGGTGCTCCGCTACAAAGTACCCGATTTTGAAAAACTCACTCCCCGACAGAAAGCCTTGGTTTATTACCTTACCGAAGCTGCCATCGCAGGACGTGACATCCTCTGGGACCAGAACGGCAAATACAATCTCCCCATACGTCAGCTTATCGAAAACGTCTATACGAATTATTCGGGCAACAAGGAGTCGCGCCAGTACAAGGCGCTTGAGAAATACCTCAAACAGATATGGTTCGGCAACGGCATACACCATCATTATTCGATGGACAAGTTCGTGCCTGAGTTCGATGAAACATTCCTGCGCTATGAAGTCTCGAAACTTCCCGACGACAAGCAGCCTGCCGAGTTTGATATGCTCTGCAAGGTCATATTCGACCCCGCCGTGCTCGCCAAACGTGTGAATCAGGCGGAAGGGGAGGACCTTATTGTGACTTCGGCCAACAACCTCTACGAGGGTGTCACCCAGAAGCAGGTCGAGGACTATTACAACGCGCTTAAGGATACAACCGTAGTCAATCCTATATCCTACGGCCTTAATACGCGCGTGGCTATGATTGACGGAAAAGTGACAGAGCAGACATATCGTATCGGTGGCCTTTATTCCGATGCCATCGTTCGCATTGTCGATAATCTGAAAAAGGCTCGTGAATATGCCGAAAACGACAAGCAGGCCGCCGTCATCGACAAACTGATTGAATACTATACCACCGGCGACCTCGCCACTTTCGATGAATATTCGATACAGTGGGTTGAGGATACCGACTCGCAGGTCGATTTCATCAACGGTTTCATCGAGAGCTACGGCGACCCGCTCGGCATGACCGGCGCGTGGGAGTCGATTGTCAACTTCAAGAACGTTGAGGCATCTCACCGCACCGAGGCGCTCAGCTCCAATGCCAAATGGTTTGAGGAGCATTCGCCTGTCGACCCCCGTTTCCGCAAAGATGAAGTGAAAGGTGTGACCGCCAAGGTAATCACCGCCGCCATACTTGCCGGCGACTCCTATCCCGCAACTCCTATAGGCATCAACCTCCCCAACGCCAACTGGATTCGTGCATCACACGGCTCCAAATCGGTGACTCTCGAGAATATCACCCAGGCCTACGACGAGGCTTCGCACGGCAGCGGTTTCAACGAGGAGTTTGTCATCGACGAGCCGACCCGCAAGCTGCTTGACGACTACTTGTTCATCACCGACAATCTGCACACCGACCTCCACGAGTGCCTCGGCCACGGCTCAGGCCGTCTGCTTCCCGGTGTCGACCCAGATGCATTGAAGGCTCACGGTTCCACTCTCGAGGAAACACGTGCCGACCTCTTCGCGCTCTACTATCTCGCCGACCCCAAGCTGCTCGAACTCGGATTGCTCGACAATCCCGACGCCTACAAGGCCGAATACTATAAATACATCCTCAACGGCCTCATGACCCAGTTGATGCGTATCGAGCCGGGTAAGGATGTGGAGGAGGCCCACATGCGCAACCGCAAGCTCATCTCCGAGTGGGCCTACGAGCATGGCCGTAAGGACAACGTCATCGAGATGATCGACATCAACGGCAAGACATTTATAAAGATAAATGACTACAAGCGCCTCCGCGAACTCTTCGGCGAACTGCTCGGCGAAATACAGCGCATCAAGAGCGAAGGCGACTACGAAGCAGGCCGTGACCTCGTCGAAAAATATGCAGTAAAGGTTGACCCGAAACTCCACAAAGAAGTCCTCGACCGCTACGCCCATCTCAACATAGCCCCCTACAAAGGTTTCGTAAATCCCGTCTACACCCCCGTATTCGATGCCGACGGCAATATAACCGACGTAACCATCGACTACACCGAAACCTACATCCCCCAGATGCTCCGCTACTCCCGCGACTACTCCCCCTTGACGAAATAAGCACTTTAAATCTATCTGTCAAGTGAGCAAATGTATTTTTAAAGCATCTGCTTATACTTGCAAGTAATCAAGCTATAATGCAAAATCGCGTCTATTATCGGTCAGTTTTATAATTCTACCGATGATAGACGCAATTTTTGTGTTATATTCCAAATATGGGTTATATAGGTGTAAATGAAGTTATTCCTTACGCTATTACTGAAAGTTAGGGTTTAGTCAGCATGACATATACAATTCAATAATTCGTATGTTTTGAAATTTACATAGCTGAATTTTAAATTTAATGTGAGGTTATACATTCATGGTATAAAACATTTTTAAAACATACATAAATCACCTTTGATTATTTTATCATCTTTTAATTTAATTCGAAAAAAAGCAATATTACCATTTTGATTGAGTTTAATTGCATCCTCAACAATATCGGCTTCTACTACGTTCCCTGTTTCTTTTATTTTATTAAATTTATTCTGTAAATATGAAGTATACGTTTCAAAATCAAGAGATTCATATACCCATTGGGAATCATAAATAAAGCATTTATCCAAGTGTTTTATAATTAGCTGAGGATTTAGCGTATTCCACGCAGTTTGAATATCTTTGAGAATTTGTGATTGGATAGAAATTTTCATAGCGTTGGTATTGTTTAGATATTTTTCATAACTTTATTAATAATGACATTTTGAAATGTTAATTGTGATTGAGATATAATAGTTTTAATTCTGACTTCCAAATACTTTGCTGACAAATTTATAAGCTCTTTTTTCTCCTGTGTCAGGATGAGCCCAATCTGCAAATTTTGGAATAGATATAACGATAATGCCGTATTTATAACAGATTTCTCCATTATCTAATTTATCATAGAAATCCTGGTCTGTTAATGATACCCCTTTCATAGGATAAGACAACCCATTCCATTTGAAATCAATCTTTGCTTTACCATAATTGTTTTTGTAAAGTCGAATATCAGAAACAACCAAAATTGATTCAGACGGTTCTGTTAGATTGTTAAATTCTTCTTCTTTTAAATAAGCATAACCATTATTCCAAAAACCATGATAACCATATTCCTTAAAAGCTTGAACGACTCTTTTCGTTGACTCCGTACAAATTTTCTTACATGAATTATTGTCGATTACCCAGTTCTCTTTTTGCTTCCCTTGTGGCATTGGGCGGCCATCAAATTCAATAATATCAAGAGGTTTGGCAAAATCAATCTCATACCCTTGCACTGCTCCAGATTTACCATCATCTCGAACTATACGAATCCATTCTTTAGGATTATCCAGGTCGATACCTCCTGGGCATAACCCACCTTCTCTACAACTAACGGCAAGGAGAAACACACGTTTCTTCATTATAAATTTCCTCCAAATTTAATGTAATTTCCATATTTTTTAATAAGATGGTCGCTAAGTACTCTTCTATGACACTTTTCGTTTGTTGGCTCAGAACACAATAATACAATGTTTTCATATTTGCCAAATTCTTCAACAAAGTTGGAAATATTCGATTCAGATTCCAGCTGTTTCGTATATGCTATTTCAAATAGTTTATAGTTCTTACTCATGGGGCAAGACTTGTCTCGAACCTCTTTTAACAGATTTTTAGTTGGAGCTAAATCAAGACGATGCTTATATTTACACCCATTTGCTAACTCTGAAAGAAAATACGGTAAGTCTTGTTCAAATGCAAATCGTGATAATTGTCCATTGGGGTTAAGACGCACATCAACAAGACAGTCAATTTTGTTAGCTTTGAGGATACCAAAAAATTCTTTTGCTGTTTTTTGTGTAAAACCAATGTTATACAAATTAATCATAGTTTTCGTTATTTTTATAATTATTATATTTCCATCCATGCAGTAGATTCCAATATCTATCGCAAAAATCAGTTATTTTTTCTTGTTCGTTTTTTCCGTAATAATTTTCAAGAATATCATCTTTAAATATCTGATTCAATATATGTTTTTTGTAGCAAACATACTCTTCTAATTGTTTATCCAGGTCTTTATTTGAAATGTAGCTAATACTTCCATCTGAATTTTCAATCAAATGCCTTACTTCTAACCAATTACCAAATTGCTGTTCGAGAGCTTTGCTTATTAAAAAATATCTATGACAGTCTATAGGCTTCTTTTCACTGCACATTAAGCACAAAGTAAAGTCTTTGGCATAAGCATCTTCAATTCGTCTTAATCCACTTATAAAGTATTTATCATTTCTAAATTTCTTAAAGTTGACAATTATGTCACTACCATGTAATTCTGTTTTTTCCGGACGGTAACTTTTAGCTATAGGAAAAACTTCTTGTTCAAGGAATATATCAGTTGCTTTGGAAAAGACATCTTGTTGATTTGTCGCTTTGGCTCCAATTTCAGGCATATTCATATAGGATATTCCGAACGTATTTCCTGCAATTTTCATATTATCGGCATTACACTGGGGATATTGTTTAGAATAAGGCACGGAGCGCACATCTACTAAAAATTTTACGTTGTATTTTTTTAGAGTATTAAATAGAGCTTCTATATTAATAGTATTACCTTGTTGAAACAATGTATATCCAATAGTATATATAGTTTTTTTAATCATCGGAATATTCTTTTAAGTTGGTGTTATATTGTATGTCATTCATTAGCTGTGTATTTGGCTTGAAATAAATGTCGTCACTATTATCAATTTTAACGAATCCATTACGATATTTTTCAATCAGATCAGATACACGTCTATTAAAATTTGTATTGTTAAAGGAAAATCGTATAAGCCGTTTACTTGATAATATTGAGAGATGTACTAAAATATATTCTTCCAGACCAATTTCGAAATATCTACAACTGATAGCCCAGTTTAAAACATGTATCTCATGTTCGCATTCAACATAAGTGAGTGCAGAACAAATCCCTAAATTTTCACCATTGTCTCTGAAAATTTCAAAAAATAATGATTTACTTTTTCCATTTTCATATGAGGGACTCTTTTCTGCAAATCGAAATTGATTTGATTTTGCATAAAGGCGCATAGCCTCAGTATGATTTGTATCCTTATTCTTTTTTACGAATAATTGTGGCAAATAACTTTTTTCTCGTTCTTGTTGTAATACTTTATATAGTCTCTTACGATTTCTCGATTTCAATGAAATTTCAAATTTGTTAAATACGCAACTTATTATAAGTAAAATAGATAGTTCATCATGCGTATCCCATTCAGGAACAAAAACTTCAGGAAGATTTTGTTTGACTTCATCGCGGACGAGTTGGTTATCATCGATGAAAACGCAAGCGTTTGTTAATATAGATAATTGTTGAGCTATAGCTTTTATGTTTTTGCTTTTATCATTATTATTGGCGATAATGCAGTCTATTTGACCTTTAAGGGGAAATTCAGTTTCGTCGAATATATCTATAGCATTCTGAACTATTTCAATGTCATTTCGTGAACATATTGCAACATAGAGTCCAAGTTCTTGAGCTGTTACTTTTATGAAACGCATAAAATTTATAAATGGAATAGCATCTTTTGAATTTAGATTATGTTTGATTGCATCAATGCCGTCTTCTGAGAGTGTCCCTTTCCAAAGTGTTTCATCGAGATCAAGAATAATAGCCTTATACATTGTTTTGTTCTTGCATATAATCCGAGAAAGGATTTGCATAATCAATATTCCTATAAGTGATATTCCAGTTCTACTTGACAAATATATAGATGAAATTAGATTCTCTATATTGTATTCAAAAAGTTCACATTTTCCACCCTCGCAAATGTACTCTACTTGTATTTCGTCTATAGTTTCTTGACCCTGAGTTATTCTTATATCAAAGTTATACAATTGCAATTTATTAGTCAGAATAGCGACATCATGGTCATCTGCAGAGATAAAATCAGCTAATCCACTAATATTTATAGTATACTTGCTTGTAACGAAATTACGAAAATGCTTAACATAGTTGTCGATATATGAATCAATGTATTTATTGTATCTGCAGTCCATTTTATTAGATAAACCGACGTGTTGTGCGGCTTTAAATGTCTGGACGCTCCAACCCAGATAAATACTTAGTTATTACTCAATCAAAACGAAAAAACGTGGAGCCGAATCTGTTGCCTGTTCCACGCAGTAAAGGCCTTCGCATTGCCCAAGTAGTTGAAACAGACAACGCAGCCCCACGCCGATGTAGTATATGCATAACCTATGTGTTTGTATTAAGCTACAAACATTCGGCTGTACAAAATACACCCATAGGGCATTACGTTGCTTTGTTTTAAACTACTTGTGAGAGTTTGCGAAGTTCTTACTGCGTCAAAACCAAAGCGTTAGTAACGCCTTTTCGTATGTATTACGCCCGCCCTTTGACCGCTTCACATGTAGTAGTGAAATGGCGTGGGTAAGCATTTACAAAGTTAATGCAATTTTTATCAAAATTGAATATAAAATTGTAATTTATTTGCATTCTTTTCCTTAACAGTCCGTTAAAAATAAAATAATCGGCTAAGCGGCATCAGCCACAAAGCCAAAGAGTTTCTTGATAACTCTATTAACTAATCTATTTATTTTAAACGACTTAACTCTAATCTTAACGAAGTGTCATAAAAAGATTATATTACCCATGTATTATAATTATCAATACCCTACAATATGATGGTAATTTTATTAATTTTGTGTTATGGAAATGAACAACGAAACAAAACTTGTGATATATAATGCTCCTGATGGAGAAACCAGATTGGATGTAACGGTGCATGGTGATACAATCTGGCTTACACAGCGTCAGATTGCAGAACTGTTTGGCACTAAAGTACCTGCCATTTCCAAGCATTTGAAAAATATATTTGAGTCTGGCGAATTGGAACGGAGTGCGACTATTTCCAAAATGGAAACAGTCGTGAATCGTGGTTTTCGTGGTTCGACTATAGAAGTCGTAGATCACTATAATCTGGATGCAATACTTTCAGTCGGTTATCGTGTAAATTCAAAAAATGCGACCGCATTCCGCATATGGGCTAATAAGATATTAAAACAATATCTTTTGCAGGGCTACGCTATCAATGAGCGTGTTGCTGAAAAGAAGTATGATGAACTGAGCCAATTGGTAAAAGTTTTAGGTCGTACTATTCGGAATCAGGAAAAACTAACGGAGGATAGTCGCTCCTTGCTTGATGTCGTGGTAGATTATACATACGCGCTCGATACGTTGGATCGTTATGACTATCAAGAGTTGAAGATTGAGGATACCACCGGTAACGGAGCGTTTCATGCAACATACGAGAATGCGATGGAGGTGATACGCGAACTTCATGCGAAATTTGGCGGAAGTACTCTTTTTGGAAATGAAAAAGATGATTCATTCAAAAGTTCGATTGGACAGATATATCAAACCTTTGGAGGCGTTGATCTCTACCCTTCAGTTGAAGAGAAAGCGGCTATGCTTTTGTACCTTGTTACAAAAAATCACTCTTTCAGTGACGGCAACAAACGCATTGCCGCGACATTGTTCTTGTGGTTTCTCAATGGCAACGGCATTCTTTACAATGAGGACAGCTCAAAACGTATCGCCGACAATACCCTTGTCGCCCTTACACTGATGATAGCCGAAAGCCGCACCGAGGAGAAGGATACAATGGTGAAAGTCATAGTCAATCTCATAAATAAGAATAACTAATTGATTATTAGTTCCCATATCTTTATTTGCCGAATAGGTTGGCTATATGTCTAAATTGTTTGTCCGAAATAAAACGAGATATTTCGCGTTCTATTTAAAGTAAAAAATACAATGCACCCCAAAAGTTGGATATAAAACTTTTGGGGTGCAGTTCATTATTACACACCTTACGGTATAGCTATTGTTTTTCGAATACAGATTGGTTAGCGGGGGAAGGCGATGGTGTAGGTGGCGCCTTTTTAACTTTACGTCGGTTTATGATGTAGATACCTCTTTTAAGATTTGAAACAGCTTCTGTTTCGTTCTTGAATTTTCCAATAAAGGAGCCTTGAAGGTCATAGACCATGACAGAGGCATCGGGATTGCTTTCCATTGGCATTTGTGCGGAAGCATATTGACTTATGGGAAGATGATTGTCAAACCATTCAATGTTGCGCCGGAGAGCGTTTTTTATACGGTCTGCGCGGAGTTGAGCGGTCTGGGTCGGGTCTTCATTCCATCTTGCACAATCATTAGCCCATGCACTGCCGAGGGGCAATACAATTTCGTCGATTTGATTATATATCTCCGACAATCGAGTCGGATAAATCTCGCGCCACACTCGATCAACAGCTTTACAGAAACTGTCGTATTGAATAATCTCGCCTATCCAGTGAGGTGTAAATCCGTAATGGACTTTCATTTGGAAAGTGTAATCGGTTTTCTCGCGATTGTAGCAGACCAAATCCCATATCGGACCGGCTACCCATTTGGCATTGTCAGCCAAGTCTTTGTGAAGATAAAAGCTGCCGTGAAAACCGTCGGGATTGTCCATCACTTCCTGCAATATGAAGAAACGTGCCATACTTTCAACATCAATATATTCCTCCCACTCGGTCGAAGTCTTGTCGGAGGAATAGATTGCTGAGTTTATTGACTTAAACTCGTTGGTAAGCCATTTCAGTTGAGCATCGGACAAATCTTCGGGTGAGTGGTATCGCAGAGTCAGGTTCCACTTGCTACATTCGGGAATAGTAATCTGATCTTCATCAAGATAATTGTCAACCTCAACAAGCCAGCCCCCTGTAATCAAGTCGGGGTTTGTTTCCTTGTCCTGTTGTTCATAGATATTTACCCTGTTTTCATCAATCCGGATAGTTTCCGTGAGGAAATACAACCCGATATAATCTCCGTTCAAAACTACTTCAACGGGACGGAAACTCGGTGTCCATTCCATCCCCATGAGTTTGCCCAATTGTAAACCTGCCACTGTATTTTCGGTTGGCTTCAGAAGTGCCCAATGTTTGTTCTTGGGCATACCCATCACTGCTGTTTTCTTATCGAGTTTTATCTTATATGGTTTTTTCGCTCCTTTCCATGAAGAATGTCCGCGACCGCGAATTTGCATTGGTAAAGGCCTGGCTTTACTTCCGAGAGCCGTAATGTCTTGCGCTCCCATAGGGTCAAGCCAATATGTAGCATTAAGGTATTCAGTCTTAGATACTATCGGAGCATGGTTCTCGGTTTCGATGTATAGTGCCGGTATAGTGCCTGAAACAGTGTTCGGACTCGGTGGTTCCTGCTCATTAGCCAAACTGTCATCCGTACATGACATAAGAGTCATAGCCAATAGGAATACGGTCTTACGTATTAAAAAAATTGCTTTGTCAGTCATTACATGTATTTTGATATGTTTTACAATATAGATAATGAATACACCTAAAGACTGCACGCCTCAGACTATTTATTTATGCACTTACCAAGTAAACCTAAGACCAATCGGCAATGTGAATTCAAAAGGCTTTTCTTGCCTGATTGTTTTGATTTCACCACCGGGATTGAAATAGTAATGAATCGACGGCTCAGCGAATATGCTGAACGATGGCGTAAAATGATACTGTATCCCCAGACCTCCCTCAACAGACCACTGCAACGGAACGTGTATATTGAATTTATCGGTTTGAGGCGTTGACATATCAATAGAGGACTTTCGGACAGACTGTTGTCCGCTTATTGGAATATCCAGTGCTACACCGCCATGCCCATATAGAGAGAATCCTCCGGCAGAATAAATGCGGTAATTGAATTTCAATGGCACACCAATATAGTGTATCTGCTGATTTAAACGTTGTTCATACAGTTTGCTCTCATAGCGGAAATCGGATTCCATAAATGAATAGCGCAAACCGGTTTCTATGCTCCAGCGAGGAGTAAGAGCCTTATTGAGAGACAGACTGATGATAACCGGCATTTTGTGGTGTGTTGTTTCGGTAACTTCAATTTCAGCATCCGGCTCTCCTGATGGTAAATCGGGATGCGTGGGGTCAGGAATGCGATACCTGTTGGCATTGTTCTGTCCTGATATACCGGAATATGCTAAGGACAAACTCCAATCCTGCTTGGAACTATGTCGTAGAGTCGGTGTCTTTTGCTTTGTTATCGGATAATCCAAACCGTTCAACCTGATAACAGGCCTTTCGTCATCTTGTGTTATACTATCATTTGAAACAGAATGTATGGTATCATTCTGAGCCACGCCGTCAGCAATAAGCCCTGCATTCTGTGTTTTTTGTTTTTGCAGAATATTATATATTGTTTTGGGGGTGACATCGACGCAGTCATTGTCATCACTTATGCCTGTGATTGTATCCGGCAAATTCGTATGATTGCTGTCATCATTACTGCTTATGATAGAGTCAGACGGTTTCACATCCTCATGTTTCGGAATAAAATGCCATATAATCGTAATCAATACAAGTAATGAAAGCAATCCCATCTCCATACGGTATTGCTTAATCATACGTCGCAGCATTGTTTTTGCGTGCGTAAGTTGCGAAGATGAAGAATGCGGTGCGATGCCAAGTAAAGCCGCAATTTCTTTATGCGAAAGTCCGTCAAGAACTGCCAGCCGAAAAACTTTGCCGTAGCCTTCAGGCAATTTTTCGATAATCTTGTCCAATTCTTCCCAAGTGAGTTCGCGTACTTCATCTTCGGAGGCACTGACATTATCAGCTATCGCTGTATCCGGCATAGTAACAGAAGTGTGGCTTGACACATCTCTCAGATACTGGAGCGACAAGTTTTTCATTATGGAGGTAAGCCACGCCTCAACCTTTTCAGCGTTTTTCAGAGAAGCTATTGAAGCAAAAGCTATAAGGAAACCGTCATGCAGAATGTCCCATACCGTATCAGGATTATTGACGTAATACGTCACTATTCCACGCATAGGTTCAAGATAAGTCTGATAGAGGATTCCAAAGGCTTCTCTATCTCCTGACTGGCATTGTTTAACAAGCTGTATTTTGTCCATTTATTTAAAGATACCTATAATAGATGAACAAAAGGCCAAAAGACTGCATCATTTTATAAGAAAAATGGAGCCACACATAAACACTGCCTCTAATTTTTTCAAAATTTGTAAGATATTGAGAATTTCTCAATATGTCAACAGGTCGAAATAGTACATCCGAGTTCTCAATTCCTCGGTCTCGCAAATGCCATAAAAAGCTTTTTTCATCGCTCTCACGTCTGAAAAGTGGCTCCCGAGATTAAAAATGGAGTCTCCCATTATTTGAGCCATGAAGGAATGAACTCACGCGAACGACGCATTATCTATGCGATTCTTTTCTCATCTTCTTCAGATAGTACGCGGCGCGGCTTACGCTCATTTTCTTCGGCATGACGTACGAAATCATCAGCCAAAGTACCTGTAAGAATAGGGACAGTTTTAATTGGAGTTGCCATATCAGATTCTGTTTTAGAATACAAAGTTATAACATTATAACGAATAAACCAAAGGTATGGATGTTAATGGCTTAAAAGAATATCACGATACGCCCGACACGGAGAGGGCATATCGTGATATGAGAAATTTTGCAGCAACCGATGTAGGTGGTATAGAATGCGTCGGTGCGGCGTTATCGCTGGCTTCTTCGGACTCTATTGCATCAGCGGGGGAAGGCGATGGTGTAGGAGGCACCTTTTTTGGTGTCGAAGGTTACGGTGTTGTTTGTGGAGGATTTGATTTTGACGGGGCGGCCTTTGTGGTCGGTTATGGTGGCGTTTGCTATGTCTTTGTAGGCTACTTTTACTTCGTTGCCCGAGAGGGAGCGGATTGTGCAGGCGTCAAGCCGGCCGTCGCTCCAGTGCTGGTCTACTTCAAAGTTGCCGCGTGCCTTGAGTCCGCGCATCGAGCCTTTTGCCCAGCATGAGGGGAGTGCAGGCAGCAGGCGTATTGTGCCGCCGTGGCTTTGAAGGAGCATCTCGCTGACACCGGCTGTATATCCGTAGTTGCCGTCAATCTGGAAGGGGGAGTGGGAGTCGAATAGGTTATAGTAGACGCCGGCTGTCTCATACGTCAGGCCGTAGCTTTCGGAATGGCGGAGCGCTTTGCGGATTGTCTCGTGGGCGTGGTTGCCGTCGAGGGCACGTGCCCAGAGGCACAGGCGCCATGCAAGTGACCAGCCGGTAGTGCGGTCGCCGCGCAGTTTCAGCGAATTGACGGCAGCCTGGAAATATTCGCTTTCCGGAGTGATTTCACCGAGTGGGTATAGTGCCATGAGGTGCGACTGATGGCGGTGCTCGTTTTGTCCGACAGTGAACGGACTTGTTTTCCATTCACGGAGTATCGGTGTGCCCGCCGGGATAAGGTGCTCGCCCCATTCGCCGTTGTATGTCTCGATGGCGAGGCCGCGGTCGAGGTGAGCGTATTTATCTTTGAGTGTGGCGATAAATTCTTGGGTGACGCCGGCATCTTTGCCAAGAATATCGATGGCTTCGAGGGTAGAGGCAAAAAGGTCGGAGATGAGCTGCTGGGCGTGCGCGGTACCGTTCTCGCGGCCGGGACCGTGTTCGGGCGACCATTCGTCGGGGGCTACCCATGTGCCGTCGCTGTCCTTGACGAGACGTTCGAGCCAGAATTCCGTAGTGCTGAGCATTGTCGGGAATGCTTTCTCTTTGAGGAACTTCCGGTCGAGAGTGAACAGGTAGTGCTGCCACAAGTGGCTGGTGTACCATGCGTTGGCTATGACATAGTTTTCGGCATAGTCGGAGTGTCCGAATATGTTGTTCTGGGTGTAGCAGGTCCAGCCTTTGGACGCACCGGCGCGGCGGGCGTATTCGGGCCATTCCTCATGCTCGAGCGCCATGCTGTGCACGTAGTTGAGGTAGGGGAGGTGGGTTTCAGAGAGGTTGTTGGCTTCGGCCGGCCAGTAATTCATCTGAACGTTGATGTCGGAGTGTATGTCGGACTGCCATGCCGGATTGTCCGACTGGTTCCAGATACCTTGCAGGTTTGACGGGGTGTCCATGCCTCGGGATGCGGCGATGAGCAGGTAGCGTCCGTAGGAGTAGTAGAGTTCCTCAAGCATCAATGATGTGGGCGCGTTCACGTTGTTGCCGCTGTTGTAAGCCTTGATCATCTCCTCGGTGGTGAGGGTGTTGGCCGCGTTGACTATTTTCAGTTCGGCGCGGTTGTAGAGCGCGGTATAGTCGGCGGTGTGGCGTTCAAGGAGTTTCTTCCATCCTTTTGACGCGGCTGAGCGTGCACGTTTGTCGACCATCGGCACGAGGTGCGATTTGTCGGAGGTGTAGGAGGGGGAGTGCTGGTCGAAGTTGGTTGCGCCGGCAAGCACGATGGTGACTTCGTCGGCGTCCTTGATTTCGATGTTGTCATTGTTGGTGGTGATGGAGCCGCCTTTGGCTGTCGGTTTGACGCGGGCGGCGAAACTTACAAGGTCGAGGTCGCCGTCAAATGATATTTCGCCATCTTTATAGACTGGTTTTACTACCGATTTCTTTATGTCGTTGAAAAGGCTGATGCGGAGGCTTACCTGCCCGGGTTTCGATGCCGCGATGTGTACGGCGACCGATTTGTCGGGGTAGCTGGCGATATATTCGCGGGTGTAGGTGATATTACCGTCGGCTGTGGTGTAGGTGACGTTGGCCTTTCCCTCGGAGAGGTCGAGGTTGCGCACGTAGCTTTTGGCGGATTTATCGGCGGAATAACCGAAATTGCCGGAAATATCCTCGATGTAGAGGTTTCCGAAGCTGAGATAGGTGCCGCGCATGGTGGGGGAGCCGCTCCAGAGCGATTTGTCGTTGAACTGCACACGGTCGCATGCGATGCCTCCGAAAATCATTGCGCCGAACTCGCCGTTGCCGATAGGAAGGGCATATTCGGTCCACGGGTCACCGACGGTGGCCGCAGTAACGGGCGTGGTGTACCACAGCGTATTGCGGTGGGCGGGGGTATAATCTGTTGCCGGCACGGTGTTGAACTCTTTGACAGCCGGCACCGGCGCCTGTTGCACTATATTTTCGGGATTGATGAATATAACCGGATTGTTGCGGTCATTTCTGCCGTACAGGCCGATGGTAGCTCCGGGACCGCACATGCCCCACTGGTTGAAATATTTACGGTCGCCGTCGCTGCCGACAAGTTCTATTTCCCATGCATCGGGAAAATGGTATGAAGATGAGTTGACTAAAGCGAGTGGTGAGGCGGTCGAGCGGTCGTCGGTGGATTTCAGTTTGCCGTCCAGACGGGCGAAGTGGCCTGATTTGCTTTGCAGGACAAAATTCTCGGGCGTACCGATAAGTTTCCATAATTGGGCCGGATTGTTTTCCGTGGCCCATGCGGTATGGATTTCACCGCCTGTGGCGGCATCTTCAAATACGGTTTCACCGGCCATGAAGGCGATATAATACCAATGTTCGTTACTGTTGTCGCTGAATTCAGGCCGTAGCGCGCCCTTTACCGGAAGCGTGCAACCAATCCAGACAACAAGAAATGTGAGGATTGTTTTCAAATTCATTTGAAAATATGTTTGTTAGGTTTGTAGATATCAGTTAGGCTTGAAAATGTCAGATTATCCGTACGCACAATCTGCGCAACACCTCAAATCCGATTGCAAAATTATAAAAAAATGAAATAAATTTTGAATGAAATAAATCTGAAAACAAAACATTCTCCGCAATTGTAGGGAATATCGGAGCAAAAATTGTTAATTAAAAATATTAGATTATTTTGACACTTAAATTTTATTGTTTATCTTTGCATCAACAAATCCCGCCCGCTTCCCGTAAGATTAGCGTACCCAGCGGGACATTTTTTATTTATGGGAGTTAAATATACAAACCAGGCTATAACTACCGAGAAGCAAATCGATATTCTAAAAGGGAGAGGTCTTATTATTGATGATATTGACCAGGCTATAAAAATCCTTGATAATATCAGTTATTTTCGGCTTGCAGGTTATTGGCGATACTTTGAGTGTGACCGTTCCACACATCAGTTTCGGGATGGTTGCCGCTTTGTAGACGTCGTGAATCTTTATATCTTTGATAAACGACTGAGAGCATTATTGTTTTCTGCTATCCAAACTATTGAAGTCTCTGTCCGCACCAAAATTATCAAGCATTTTGCTATTAAATTTGGCGCTTTTTGGTTTATGAATGAAAACTATGCCACTAATGGAAGTCGTTTTGAGGGAAACTTGTCTGTAATTCGCAAAGAAATATCTCGTTCACATGATGATTTCATCACGGAGCATTTTCGCAAGTATAACGAACCCGAATTACCTCCGGTATGGAAAACATTGGAAGTTATCTCAATGGGGACGCTTTCGAAACTTTTCAACAATTTCTCGGATGCCACTGCAAAGCATGCTGTAGCGAGAGATTTTGGCTTAAATCATCACAAATTTTTACGAAGTTGGTTAGAATGCATTGCTATACTCCGCAACTGTTGTGCCCATCATTCAAGACTATTGAACCGAGTATTCCCAATTAAACCAATGATGCCGGAGCGTATGCCAAACAAGTGGATAGAGAATTTTTCATTTCGTGAACAGACTCTTTATCCGCAATTGTGCTATGTGGCGTATTGGCTCAACTCTATTTTACCTGACAACACTTTTGTAGCCGATTTTAAGCAATTATTGACAAATTATCCATCAGTATTGCCCCGATTATTAGGTTTTCCTCTTAATTGGGAACAAGAACATTTGTGGCGATAAATCTAATTCCTAACATCATGAAGATATAGGAATTGATTTACGGTATTCTGGATACGGTTTTTATTTGTCTGGAGGAAATGAAAAAATAAAATACCGACTACGTAATTTGAAGATAATTTAGTAACTTTGGGCATTTAACAATCCGCTATATATCATGCAGAACGACTACAGTGAAATCATCGAGGAGCGCGCCGGCCATGTGTTTGATGTCATGGCGAAGCGTGTGTCGGCCGAGGAGATGGCGCGCATACGCGCTGCATTCGAACTTGCACGTGAGGCGCATGCGCCGCAGAAACGCAAGACAGGCGAACCGTACATCCTTCACCCGATTGCCGTGGCGAATATCGCGGCGGAGGAACTGATGCTCGGTGCCAATCCGGTGATAGCCTGTTTCCTGCATGATGTGGTCGAGGATACCCCTTATACCATTGATGATATACGCGAGCGTTTCGGTGACGATGTGGCGTTTCTTGTGCGTGTCGTGACCAAGAAAACGACCCATGACTATGAATTGTCGAAGCAGCTCGACAACTACCGCCAGCTGCTCAACTCCATGCAGTACGATATACGCGCCATACTCGTGAAGCTCGCCGACCGTCTCCACAACATGCGCACCCTCGCGTCGATGAAGCCCGAAAAGCAGATGAAGATAGCCGGGGAGACGGACTATTTCTATGCTCCGCTCGCCAATCGCCTCGGACTGTACAATATCAAGACCGAACTTGAGAATCTATCGTTTCGCTACCGTTGTCCCGACGAATACGATGAGATTGCCGGACTGTTAGAACACCATGTGGAAGCCAACCGCGAGAAGCTCGAGACATTCCGCCGACAGATAGAGGAAACTCTCGCTGCGGCAGGCATCAAAGGCAGGGTATATGTGGACTATCGCCGTCCTTTCAGTCTGTGGCGCAAGATGAGAAAATACGGAGATGATTTCAACCACCTGAAATACCGTCATTTCGTGGAGGTTGTGTTTGATGAGAACCGGACGCATCTGAGCGAAAAGGAGATGGCGATGAAGATATACTGCATACTGACCGACCGTTTCAAGGAGAAGCACTGCAGCATGAGCAACTATATCGACTCGCCAAAGGAAAACGGCTATCAGAGCATACACGCCAAGCTGCTTCCCGACTTCGGCCGCTGGCAGGAGGTGCATATCAGCAGCGAGGCGATGATACGTCAGTCGCAGCTCGGATGCGTGGCCGAGCGCAACGAGGAGAACATCATGATGTGGATATCCAAATTCCGCAAAGTGCTCCACGACACTATCAGCAATCCGAACCACGACGAACGCTACATGGAGGATATTGTCACAGCGTTCTACAACGATGACATACAGGTGTTCACCCCCAAAGGCGAAAAGATAATACTACCGCAGAACGCTACGGTGATTGATTTCGCCTACGAGGTGCACACGCAGCTCGGCGACCATGCCAAGTATGCGCGTATCAACAGCCGTCTTGAGCCGGTGACCACCGCATTGCGGCGCGGCGACGTCGTGGAGATTTTCACCGACGAGGCTGTGCATCCCGAGCGCGACTGGGAGCAGTATGCCCACACCTACAAGGCAAAAAAGGCCATACGCCGCTATCTGGAGAATGTGCCCTGCGGTGCCTATTACTGCTGTCCGGAGTGCAATCCAATACCGGGAGAGGAGGTAATCGGCATACGCAACCATGTGCTCCCCGGTACTCTCACCGTACATAAACGTGACTGCCGCGTAGCTATAAGCATGGCGTCGTCATACGGCGACGATGTCGTGCCGGTCGATTTCACGGCCGACGATAAACTTTATCCCGTGACGCTGAAAGTGCGTGCCGTCGACCGCAACCATCTCTTCATTGATATAGTCGACTGCATCACCAATACATTCCGTCTCCCGATGGAATCAATCAACTCCGTCACCGAGCGCAATATCGTCGTAAGCAAAATACGTTTCGGAGTGCATTCATACGCCGAACTGAAAACTATCATCAACCATATATCGGCAATCGAGAGCGTCGATGAGGTGAAACGCCTCGACAACGATGATGCCGCAGTGAGACGATAACCCGTATCTATGGACATACTTCGTAAAGAGATTAACAGCATATATTACTCGCAGGCACTCGACCGCGAGCTGCTTGATGCCGTCGAAGTAGAGGCGTGCAAACGTCTGGCCGAGGGCTATGTCAGTGTCAACGGAGCATGCTCGGTCATAACCGATGCTTCGTGCGACCGCTGCTATCTTTTTGCGGGACGGCTTGGCGCCCTGATGGGACTGACCGATGCCCCGCAGCTGTATCAGGAAGTCGACTCAAGCGACGAGGACATCATCTACAACCGCCTCCATCCCGAGGACCTTGTGGAGAAACGCATGCTCGAATACGAGTATTTCAAGTTTGTCGACGCGCTCTCCCCCGAAGAGAAACTGCACTACAAGGCGACCTCCCGCATACGCCTTATGGACAGAAACGGGCAATATATAGTGCTTGACAACAGCGTGCAGATACTGCGGCATTCGCCTGCCGACAAAATCTGGCTGATAATGTGCTGCTACGATCTGGCTTCCTCCCAGGAAGCGGGTATTGATATCAATCCGCGTATCGTAAATAACCTTACGGGAGAAATAATCACCCTGTCGCTCTCCGACAGGAAAGAGCGTATCCTCACTGAACGCGAAAAGGAGATATTGCTTCTTATCAAAGAGGGAAAGCCGAGCAAGCAGATTGCCGATATACTCGGCATCAGTGTCCATACCGTCAGCCGCCACCGTCAGAATATAATTGAAAAACTGAGCGTCGGCAACTCGGTCGAAGCCGTTATGGCGGCTACCTCGATGAAACTGCTGTAACTCCGAATGGTTATAAATCAGTATTGACACGTCGGGTGTAACAAGGTAATTTTGTGGAAAAATTATTTTGTTATGAAAAGGTTATATCTGCTTACAACTGTTTTGAGTTTAGTGATGAGTGTCGTGGCACAGTCCCGCGGCAAGGATTTTGACTGGGGCAACGCGACAGTCTATTTTGTTATTACCGACCGTTTCTGCAACGGCGACAGCACCAACGATGTCAACTATGGCCGTATCGTTGACTATGGCAGCGAGCGGTTGAATGCCGCTACATTCCACGGCGGCGATTTCAAAGGCATGCTTGCCAAAGCCAGGGAGGGATATTTCACCGAGCTCGGGGTCGATGTGGTGTGGATGACCGATGTATATGAGCAAATCCACGGGTGGATGACGGGCAGCGGGCCGATCAACGATTTCCCCCACTACGGCTATCACGGATACTATCCTCTCGACTATACGCAGATTGACAAGAATTACGGCACCGTGGAAGAGTTCCGTGAGCTTGTCGACACACTTCATTCGCAAGGCATACGCGTGATGCTCGGCGCCAATCTCAACGACCCCGGATACCCTACGCTTCTCGATGCGGTGCAATACGGGTTCGCCGATACCGGTCTTACAGAGGAGCAGGCGGCGCAGCATATCCGCGAGTGGAGCTACGACAAGTTTTATGAGAACCGTCTGAACTGGACCGGTTGGTACGGTCGCGGCTGGGTGCGCATGCCCGACGAAGGCTGGAACGAAAACAATCCTCTTGAGGCCACTCTTTACGGTATGCCCGATTTCAAGGACGAAAGCGACGAAGCTGTCGCAATTCCCGATTTTCTTTGGCGAAAATGGAAAGGAGAGGGAAAGAAAAACGACGCATGGGTTAATCCCACGGCACGTAAATACCGCAAGGACCGTGACTGGTCGCCGATGCAATATCTCACGGCATGGATTTCATCTTGGGTCGAGGAGTTCGGTATCGACGGCTTCCGTTGCGACATTGTCGAAAACGTGCATCTCAACCGTTGGAAAGAGCTTGACGAAGCATGCAATGATGCGCTTGCACGGTGGCGTGCCGCGCATCCCGACGACCCCGCGGCGCATTGGACCGACCGCTTCTATATGACCGGCGACTTTGACGGTGCGTCAATCGACTATAAACCTGACTATGCCGATGCAGGTTTTTCAAGCATGGTCAATTTCTATTTCCCCAAGCATGGCGACCTCGACGGAATTGTCTATGCCTGGCAGGCATACGCCGACAGTGTCGCCGCACATGACGACTGGCACCCGTTCAACTACCTGAACAACTCATATCACCGCGATGCCGACATGGACAACATGATTGACTGCGCCACAACCTTCCTCCTCGCGCCCGGCGTAGCCCAAATATTCTACGGCGACGAGACAGGCCGCAAACTGAGCGATGCACGGTTCAACGTCGACGCTGACCAGGCATTCCGCTCCGATATGGACTGGAACGACATAGACAGCACGCTCCTCGCACATTACCGCTGCCTCGGCCAAATCCGCCGCGACAACCCCGCAATAGGCACCGGCCGCCAGCGCACCATCGACACCCACACCTGCCTCCGCTACACCGACAACGGTGACACTCTGCTGATAAAACTGTGTCCCGCCGACGGGCGCCCAATTCCCGTTGCCGACATATTCCCTGACGGCACAAACGTCACCGAACTATATACCGGCCAAACCGCTACAGTCCATAACAACAGCATCTCCTTTCCACACTATAAAAACAAAATTGCCATCCTCAAGAGACAGGAGTAATCATAAAGTCGATAGAGTAGGAGATGGTTGTAGAACTTACAAAATACTAACGAATTAGTATGGACGCGATTTAATGCTGTTTTCTTAAGCTGATAGGGGCGGGGGCGTCTCGCCCCCGTGGTATTATTCATATACACTGAAGTTACCACGGGGGCGAGACGCCCCCGCTCCTATCAGCTCAGCCTTAATTAATAGCGATGAATCGCTTCTCTACAATTTGCCGGACTAATGCTAAATATAGTTTCTTCACTTGTTGTAGGCTTCGACATTCATTGTGTAGCCTGAGTCATCGAGCAGGGAGGGGGAGAATGTGAAGGTGACGGTCTTGCTTTGGCCGGGCATCAGGGTGAAGTAGTTGTCGCTCTCGACGGCGGGAAGCAGACGTTCGTCGTCGCTGTTGCGTACCGGCTGGGCGTGCACGGCGAATGCGGCAGAGCGGGCGTTGCGCGGATTGGTGATTACAGCGGTAATTACAGCCTTGCCATCTGTTATTTTCATGCTGTCCTTGACTTTGAGAGTGGCTTTGGGCATTGTGTTGACGGCCTGGAAGTTCTTACGGTCGTGTCCGCGCCAATAGTTGTTCTCGCTTATGAGATTACCTTTATTGTCCGTGAGCCGGAGGTTGATGAAATGGGTGTCGTCAAGTCCTTCCGACGGCTTCTCGGGACCGTACACGTCAAAATCCCAAAGGGAATATCCGTAACCGGAGCCGAGTTCCACTCCCTGCATGCGCACGTAGCGGGCATCGGCTTCGTGGAAAAAGTATTCGGCAATGCCGGGCTCGCCGTTCACTTCGTTGACGACATCGCGCCACCAGTGTCCGTCGCCGCTTACCTGCACCTTGTATTTCTTGGCGTATGCAGCCTCCCAGTTGAGGCGCACGCCGCCCACTTTCATCTTTTCACCGAGGTCTATGGTAATCCATTCGCCGGCCCTCTTCTCGGCAGCCCAGCGGGTAGAGGAGTTGCCGTCGGCTACGTCGCCCGGCTGACCCTCTTTGGTCGATGAGGCGGTGACGGTTTTGCCGAGAGATATTGTATCGCGGTCGGTATTGAAATCGAGGGTGAAAGCGTCGGTCACCTTGTTGGGGGCGGAGTTGAGCTTTCCTGACTTGGTGTATCGCTTTACCTCCTTGCCGTCGAGATTGTACACGCGCGCTTCGGCAGTAATGTCATAGCGTCCGTCGGCAGTAGTGTTTGCGACGCGGATTGCGTTGCTGACGGGGTTCCAGTAGATGTGCACCGGTTCGCACGCCGACTTGCATCCCCAGTAGGCTCCGGTCGGGTCGAAGTAGTAGTCGTAGGTCTGCCATACCATCGAGGGGTATGCCGACTGGCTCATCCATGTCATTATACCGGAAGCATCGTCCCACATATGGTCAATCCAGCCCTCATACATAGCCTTGTTTGACTCGTAGTTGAGAAGCTGCCCTTTCTTGCAGAAGTCGGCGGCATCGGCGGGTGCTCCCCAGTTTTCGGTGAGCATTCTGACATAGCCGTCGGGGTCGGCGTTGAAAGCGTTCTGTCCGAAATAGTGTTTGTTCCACATCTCGTCTATGGGCCACAGATGGTCCTCGGGCATGAATTTCACAAGACTGGTGTACGTGGGCACCACGGCTGTACCGATTTCGGTGCGGAATCCCCAGCTGCCATAGCCGTCGCTGCCGGCGTAGCTGTTGGGATAGGGGGTGAAGTAGTGACGCGGGTCGAAAGCGCCCCAGGAACCGCTGCCGCTCAGCCCTTCGGCATTCGAGCGCGGCTGGTACATGCGGTCGCCGCCGTCGAAATAAGCTATATTGGTAGCCATCCAGTCATCGATAGGCTGCTGCGGGTGGGCTTCATTGTCGCCGCACCACACGGCGATGGCTGCGTGGTTGCGTAGCCGCTTTATCTTCTCCATGACGTTGTTGTTGAACGTGTTGAGGTCGTACGGGACATTGGGATTGGAGTTAATCCAGAAATCATCCCATACCATGATACCGTTGCGGTCGCAGGCATTATAGAACTCCTCGTCGGTGACTGACCCGAGCCAGTTGCGTATCATATTGAAGTTCATTTCTTTGTGGAGCGCTATGCGTGTGTCGTAGTCCTCTTGACCGCGAGCGCGGAGCATATATTCGCTCATGCCCCAGTTGCCACCTTTCACAAATACGGGAGTATCGTTTATTTTGATGTGGAGCACTCCGTCGTTTTTGTCGTATGAATATTTGCGTATACCGAATGTCACCTCCTGCTCCTGACTGGGCTTGTCGTCGGAAAGAACTTCAATACGGCATGTATAGAGGTTTGGCTCGCCGTAACCGTTAGGCCACCACAGGCGGGGATTTTTAATCGTGAGCTGCGGATAATAGCGCTTGTCGAACTCGACGACAGATGTGTAGCCAGGGTCCACTTCGATATCTTTCTCAAAAATGATGTCGCCGGGAGTGATTGTGCCCCTGACGGTAAATCTTTTTTTCTCCTTGCCGGAGTTTTTCACGCCCGTCTCGATGGTCAGCTCGGCACGGTCGTGCGAGGGTGTGAGTCTGGCGGTGCGTATCCACGGGTCGACAATGGTGGCGTCGCCCGAATCGGAAATCCAGACCTTGTCGGTCAGACCGCTGTTGAGGCCGGGCACGTAGGGCATCCAGTCCCATCCCGCTGATGAGAGGTAATTGGGGCTTCCCTGATTGGCAAGGGGTTGCTGAGGTATGTCGACAACCACGACGAGAGTGTTGTCGCCGTCGCGTAGGGCAATGTCGGTTACGTCGAAGCGCCCGCGATGCATGAACCCGTCGAGCACTCCGAGCTGTCGTCCGTTGAGATAAACGGTGCCGCGGCGGTTTATACCGTCAAAATTAAGCCAAAGACGATTGCCGCTCAGTTTACCGGGTATGCGGAAGTTGGTGCGGTAGGCCATCGAACGGTCATATTTCTTTCGGTCGACACAATGGATATTGTCACCGAAATTAGGATCTTTCTCCATTCCGGCAACAACGAATGAATTGAACGCTGTGCCCGGAACGACGGCGTCGACCCATCCGGTCGCATCATATCCGTTCTTCATAATTTCATCAATCCTGACCTCATCGGCCGGGCATATTTTCCACTGCGTTGTTGGCGAGTGGAGATATTCCGTAGCCGAATAGGCCGTGAAGCCACCCGGAAGCAGCATAAGAGAGAAAGCAATTTTCAAAGCTTTATTCATGGCAGATACTTTATTTGTTAATATGCTTGGTTTGTCAAAATCGGTAATATTTGTAATAATAAACCAGATTACCGTTATGACAAAATTACTTCAAAAAAAGCCACAAAACAATCAACAAAAAAGCAAATTGTGGAAAGAATCGTCTATCCTCACCACTCCTGCCGAAAATGTATCAAAATTTGCACCATCCCAGCACCCGCTTCCGGGATATTCTTTTGCGCACGATGATGAAGGTACTATGTTAGGTCTTTTAGCCTATTCCGTTGGGGTATTCTTTGAGGTAGGCTTCGCAGGCTTCGCACAGTTCGTCGTACCATTCTTTGCCGAAGCGGGCTGTCAGGGGGCCTTCGAGGAATTTGTAGAGGCGCAGGCCGAGTTTGCGGCCGAGGGTTTCGGCCGGGCGGCATATCTTCCAGCGGTGGTAGTTTACGGCAATGAAGTCGGGGTATTCAGTGAGGCGGAGAGGGTAGAGGTGGCATGATGCGGGTTTGAGAAAGTCGATGCGTCCTTCGCGGCACGCTTTCTCTATCGCGCAAAGGCATTTGCCGCCGGGTCCGTAGCATGTGAACGCGCAGTTGCGGCCATCGACAATTGTTGTCACGAGGTCGCCCTCCTCGTCGGTGTACGCTACTCCGTTTTCCTCCACTTCGCGCAGCCCGGCGGGTATCATGTCGTCTTTAATCTGAGGCAGAACCTCCTCTATGCGTTTCACCTCTTCGGGCGTGACGGGTGCGCCGGCATCACCCTCGATGCAGCACTGGCCGAGACATGCGTCAAGGTCGCAGCAAAAGAATTGTTCGGCAAGGTCGAGCGAGACCAGTACATTTTGTATCTGTAACATAATTTTTTCTTCGTCCATGATTGATGTGAATGTCATGCCGCAGTCCACCAACCGTCAAATACCTTTGCGTTGCCTGCGTGCGAATCCATTGCAAATTTCGTCAGAAATCCCTGTATTTGCAAAAATTTCCCCACGAATTGTATCAATGACAGGATTATTGCAACTTAAGTCTCATTTCGGGTGTGATGGCGTCTATCATCTTCTGAGGTACACCGCATTCCGAAGCTATAACCGGCCATCTTGATGCAGTCTCACATATTTGTCCGATTATTTCAGATGCATCTTTGATGTTGTTTCGTTGCGCAAATACAAGAATATCGTTTCCGGTAATGTTGTCAAATTTTCCGTTTATCGACATTTGATGCTGTGATGTCCATCCGCCGGAGGGATTATAGGCAAATCCCATATCGTAGGCAGGAGAAAGACGCCATTTGCCGTCCCTGTCCATCAGGAAAGATATGTTTTTTGTATGGTCATCCTGATTCCTTACAACGATGTTGAATACCATTCGCCTGAACATCTCCTGTGCCTGTGAATATGGCAGTCGTAATGCTCTCATCACATTGAATGCCTGCTCGTAGGAATACGCTCTCGGCAGTCGGTAATCATAATGGGCGATGCCGCACAATGTCTGCATGTGTATTTTGCCTTCTTCATTACGGTCGAATCGTTTGGTTAGAAAATGGGCGCGTCCGTTTTCCTCTATCAGTGAACATTCCGACATCTCTATGCCGCACTCTCTGACAAGACGGAAAAAGGAATATTCCAGCCGTCCGAAATTCTGTGTCTCACGAAAGCCGGCATCTCCTGTTACTCCATCGAGTTTTATCAGATAATAGTCGAATCCCGGAGGCGCGTCTATTTGCCCCGAACGGACTTCTCCGGTGTTTTTATTATAAGCAATGATTGCCTTTGCCCTTTGGCCTCCTGCTGATGTGCCAAGTCTTACAATTTCGGCGATAGCCGCTTTCTTATCCTCGTCCAGATTTACTCCGAAATCAGCTTTTTCAGCAAGAGCCTCGCTTGCGACTTCGACAAGGGAGTCGATTTCGATATTCACGTCCGGGCGGTAAGGGATATCCATTGCCGGTTCAAATTCCATCGCACCCATACAGCGTTTGCCGAGAAAGCATAAAGTTTCGACGGCATTCCCGCTTTGTCGTCCTGTCAGGGCAAGCCAACGGTCAAAAAGGGCACGTCCGTAGGTGTCCGGCAGTGAATCGGCCAGCATACCTGGCAGCCCTTTGAATGTCTCTTTGCCTATGTCGGAGAATGAATATACTCTACCGGCTCTGACCGGCATAAGTAATGGAGACGGCTCTATCCCTTTGCCAATAAAACTGTCTGCATATTCAAATTGACCTATATTCCTGCGGTTGTCCCAACGCAATGCACCCATAGGCATTCCGTAAAGGTTCACCCTTGCTATGTCTACCATTCTGATTCCTCCTTATTGTCGGTCTTGTTATCGGATACTGCTTTTAAGGCTCTTTTCCGTTCTTTCTTTTTGGCCTCTTGTACAATCCTGTAATATTCATTTGGACTTAACTCTTCATCCTCAAGCATGGGATTGAATATGTCGAGAAGTCCCAATATTCTGATAATTCGGATAAAAGAGTCAAATGAGCCGATTTCTCCATGCTCAATTTTCTTTATAGTGGAGAGGGATACCTGTGCATCTTCTCCCAGTTTTTGCTGGGTATAGTTCTGCCTTAGCCTCATGTGTCGTAGTTTTTTTCCTATTTTTTGAGCTATGACAGTATCCGGGAGCATATAAATATTTTCATTCATGGTTTAAAATTAAACTGTTATAGCGCAAATATAGCGATAATAGTTTAATTTAAAACCATTATCGCTGTATTTTTTTTTCAAAGCAACAATGAGGATGATATCATCGGTTATCTCTTTATGAGATATCTGATGAAGAGGTAGCCTACGAGGATTTGGAGCAACATGTCCGGTAGGCCTATGCGGAAATCCTGTATGGCGAGATAGAAATCACCTTTTATTGCCCGTTCACCCAATGTGCCGGCAATCTGATAGAGCAGTACGGTAGCAAATCGGCCGCCATGTCACTCCTCCCTGCGGCATGAGATGGAAAAGTTGCGGAAGTATGATATTGCCGGCGATGAATAACGCGGCCGTCAGATACGTTTTTATTTCTGCATAATCCAATGAGTAAAGCCGTATGGTTGATGTCTGCATGGTTATAATTGATGTAGATTGTGTATTGTGTTTCATTTTGGTTATATTATGATTTGGAAGGTATAGTCACCGGATAGTAAAGCCGGTTGCATAGTATTAGCGGAACATGACGGTGGTCACTCCGATAAGTCTGTCATAGCGTTCGCCGCGACGTCGGGTGTACACTTTGACAAGATATTCGTTGCGGGTCTGGTAGAAATCGCCCTCTATGACTGATGTCGAGGCGGCGCTGTTGCTGCTTCCTGCATCGACTGTGAGATACTGGTAGTTGTAGGCACCCTGTTTGAGAAGGAGCGTCTTTTCATACCGTCCGGTAGCACGGTTGTAGGTCATAAGCGACTGCGGGTCGAAACGGCGTGACGTGAAATCACCGTCGAGAAATATATATTTACCCGGCAGTTCCGGAGCGTCGAGCGTGAAGTGTGTCACCACGTAGTCAGCCTCCGTATCGGAATTTGATGAGTTGTATTCGCGCACGAAGAAGCGTCCGCTTTGTGTCTGGTCGTAGATGTATTTGTCGGCCGAACGGGGGTAGTCGGTCGTCAGCGTGGCGTGGTAGTACGGGTCGTAATAGTCCACGCTCTCTACATTCATGCCGGGATAGGTGGTCGATACCGTCTCCATGCGGCGGTATTCGTTGCCGGCGGGGAAGATAAGCGGGCGCAGATGTTCGTAATATGCGGTCTTTCCTGAAACGCGCAGCGGCTGCCGTACCATGACCTCATTGTCAAGTCGTCCGTTCTGGCTCACGTATACCATCATGTCGTTGAACACATCCTCGACTTTCGCATTTGTGGCGTCGACGGCTACCGATACCTGCTGGTGTGCGTCATTGTAGTCTATGTCGGTCACGCCGAGCACGTCGGCCGTTACCGTTGCCGTGGATTCCGAAACCATAAACCGTGCCTGTAGCAGCGTCGTATCCGGGTCGTCGTCGCGGTAGACGCGCAGAAGATAGTTGCCCGATACCTTAAACCTGAACCGGTCGTTGGGAAGAGTTATGCGGTAGTTGACATAATGGGTGGCCGCAAGTTGTGAGTATTCGTAATCGTCGACATTCCCGAAATTGAATCCGTCGAGAAATTCCGACTCGACGAGCGACGACTGTGTCCAGTTGGCATTGCAATGCATCAGCGAGTAGCGCAGATACGAATTGCTTTCAGTGATTTCGTCAAATGAAATTGTCAGCTCGTCGCCGGAGTCCAACATCAGTACCGGAGGTGCCATGTAATTGTCGTTGACACTGATGCGGAGGGTGTGGAACGAGTCGTCAAAAATCCCGGTCATGGTATCTTCCGCCCATGCCGATACAGCCGCTGACAGGAATAATATGACTGCCTGAAGTCTTACCATTGTATAGGGGTGATACCGTGAGCCTGAAGATATTCGTTCGCACGCGAAAAATGTCGGTTGCCGAAAAATCCGCGGTGAGCCGAGAGGGGAGAAGGGTGTACGGATGTCAGTACCAGATGCTTGCTGCGGTCGATGAGTTTCCCTTTGTTTATGGCATAGCTTCCCCAAAGCAGAAACACTAAATGCTCCCTGTTGGCTGACAGGGTGGCGATGGCGGCATCGGTAAGCGTCTCCCATCCGCGTGAAGCATGCGATGCGGCGCGACCCTGCTCTACGGTAAGCACCGAGTTGAGCATGAATACGCCTTGCCGTGCCCAGCGTGACAGGTCGCCGTCTGACGGCGCTGCGGCTCCGGTGTCGGAGGACACCTCCTTGAAGATATTTATGAGCGAAGGGGGATAGGGAACGCCCGGATTTACCGAAAAGCACAATCCGTTGGCCTGCCCCGGCCCGTGATACGGGTCCTGTCCGAGTATGACGACCTTCACCTTGTCAAAAGGACATGCATCAAATGCCGCGAATATTTTTGACGCGGGGGGATACACCGTTGTGGTGGCGTATTGAGCCCTCACAAAGTCGGTGAGAGTCTTGAAATATGGCATTTCCCATTGCTCGGCAAGTGCCTTGTGCCAGCTTTCCTCTATTCTTACATTCATAAAATTGCCGTGTTTATATTAATCGTAGTCGCGTGAATCGCAAAAAACGTACGATTGATTTGCAAAAATACAAATAAACGATTAATTTTGCACAACGCAAAGCGCAAATTCCGCGAATAAAACGGTCAGCAGAAATTTGCGAAGCATTATGTCTCCGTAGTTCAATGGATAGAATATTGGATTCCGGTTCCAACGATTGGGGTTCGACTCCCCACGGGGATACAAATTTTTGAGCCGACTTCATAAGTTGGCTCTTTTACTATCTGTAATACCTTAAACAAACCATATCATGAAAATACGCTGTATGTCCATGCTGCTCGCAGCCGCAATCGGTATACCCTCGGTATCTGGTGTATCACGGCCTCTTGAATCTGCCGATGTGTCTGCAAATATCCCGGGAGAGAACATCTACCCGCGCTTTTCATCCTCCGACGGCTCATTTATGCTTGATGGCGAGCCGTTCGTCATAAAGGCTGCGGAATTGCATTATCCGCGTATCCCGAAAGAATATTGGGGACACCGTATACAGATGTGCAAGGCTCTTGGCATGAATACTATCTGTCTGTATGTATTCTGGAACTCCCATGAGCCTGAAATGGACATGTTTGATTTTACCGGACAGAACAATCTGCGTGAATTTGTGGAACTTTGCGCCGGTAATGGCATGAAAGTCATCCTGCGTCCCGGTCCATACGTGTGCGCCGAGTGGGAAATGGGCGGCCTGCCCTGGTGGCTGTTGAAGAAGAAGGATATACGGCTTCGCGAGCAGGACCCGTTTTTCCTTGAGAGAGTCGATAAGTTTCAGAAAAAAGTTGCTGAACAGGTAGGCGACCGTACTATCGCCCACGGCGGACCTATAATCATGATACAGGTCGAAAACGAATATGGCTCATACGGCAAGGATAAGCCATACGTCTCCGCAATCCGTGATATGCTGCGTGATAATTTCGGCGATGACGTGACTCTGTTTCAGTGTGACTGGTCATCCAATTTCCTTGACAATGGCCTTGACGATCTGCTATGGACAATCAATTTCGGGACAGGTGCCAACATCGACCAGCAGTTCGCTCCGCTTAAGGAAGTGCGTCCCGACAGCCCGCTTATGTGTTCCGAGTTCTGGAGCGGCTGGTTCGACAAATGGGGTGCCAACCATGAGACTCGTCCGGCTGCCGACATGATAGCGGGCATAGACGAGATGCTGTCAAAGAATATTTCATTCAGTCTGTATATGACTCACGGCGGCACCAACTGGGGCCATTGGGCGGGAGCCAATTCTCCGGGCTTCGCTCCCGATGTGACATCCTACGATTATGACGCGCCGATAAGCGAATCCGGTGCTCCAACGCCAAAGTATTGGGCGCTACGCGAAACGCTGTCGAAATATGCCGGTGGAGAGAAACTCCCCAAAGTACCTGCGGCGATACCGGTAACAGCGGTACCGGAATTTTCATTTACCGAAGTCGCACCTCTCGTCGACAACCTCCCTGCTCCGCGACATGATGCCGATATAAAGACTATGGAGGAATATGACCAGGGATTCGGCTCGATACTCTATCGCACCACATTGCCCGGGTTGTCGTCGCCCGCACTCCTTACAGTAAACGAGCCGCATGATTTCGCTCAGATATTTGTCAACGGCAAGTATGTCGGCAAACTTGACCGCCGTAACGGAGAGAAAGAACTTATGCTTCCGGCATGCGGAAAGGGTGCCACGCTCGACATTCTCGTCGAGGCGATGGGACGTATCAATTTCGGACGTGTGATAAAGGATTTCAAAGGCATAACCGGCAATGTGACCATCACAGTCGATAATGACGGCTACAAATGGGTGAGCGACTTAAAGAACTGGCAGGTATTCAATATCAATGATGCCTATGACACTTACACCGCGATGTCGTTCCGGCCTGTTTCCGAAGTCGGTAAGACCGAAGGCAGGTATCCGATAGGCGTATATCGCGGCCGTTTCAACCTGAAAAAACCGGCCGATACGTTCCTTAACTTCGAGACGTGGGGAAAAGGGCTTGTTTATGTCAACGGCCATCCGATGGGTCGTATCTGGGAAATCGGCCCGCAGCAGACTCTCTACATGCCAGGCTGCTGGCTTAAGAAGGGGGAGAATGAAATCCTCGTTTTTGATGTAGTCGGACCGCGCGAGGTTGTCTGCGAAGGGCTTAAAGAACCAAAACTTGACCAATTGCTTGTCAAGAAACGTCAGATTCATCGGGAGGAGGGCGAATCTCTTGACCTGTCGGAAGAAAAGGTTGCGTTTACCGGCTCATTCCACCCCGGCAACGGCTGGCAGGAGGTCAGGTTTACCCCCGTACGCGGACGCTATGTCTGTATAGAGGCTGTCGATGCCATTGACGGCAGCGACATTGCCGCAATAGCCGAGATGTACCTCCTTGATGAAAATGGCGAACGGCTGTCTCGCGAACCGTGGACGGTAATGTACGCCGACAGTGAGGATACAAATGCCACCAACCGCTCGGCAGACAAGACCTTCGACCTACAGGAATCCACCTACTGGCAGACGGAAGCCGGTATGCCGTTCCCGCACTCAATCGTAATTGACTTGGGCACTTCACGCAATATATCCGGATTCAGCTGCTTGCCACGTATGGAAGCCGAAGTCCCCGGCGCCATAAAAGACTTCAGAATCTATGTAAAGGATACCCCCTTCGTATTCTGACAAAAAAATATTGTTTTGGCTGAGGCTGTTGCACAACTCGATTTTAGCTGAGAGGATGTTGCAGAACTATAATTAGCGGTCAAAAATCGCATCAAATTGTAGGGACGCGATTCATCGCGTCCCAATGCTGTTTACTTAGGAGCATGGAGTGGAGCGAGGGCGTCCCGCCCTCGTGCTATTATTTTAAGTTACAAAAAGTTACCACGGGGGCGGGACGCCCCCGCTCCACTCAACTCAGCTTAAGTAAACAGCATTGAATCGCGTCCATACAATTTGGTTTGTATATTTTGAGTTTTGCAACATTCTCAAGGTTTAGTTTTGCCACAGCCTCCTACTCGTGCCTTCGCTTTGTGGATCCCAACGTACTTGGAGAAGAATCCCCTCGTGACATGATAAACTCCCCATACCAACGGCATTCTCCCTTTCCGCCATGCGCGCCATGCAAATAACGGCACGCGTAAATATCCTGTTGTCCCGTAAGCTAACCGGATATATGCCCCCTCTGCCATGGCTATACGCGGATTGTCAATTGGCCGGTAGCCGGTTGAAAGTCCCGCATGCTCCACAATCGTAACCGGGAAAAATCGGCATTTAAGTCCTGCACGCCGGCAGTCAAGTATGAATAATGCGTCCTCGGCTGCCGCAAGCGGGGCTGCGACACCAAAGTTCGGGTCAAAGCGTATATTTTGGATAGATTTGCTTCGTGCAGCGATATCGTAAGTCGCCACACTGTATCCTTTCGGCATCTTTTCTGAGAAATCTGTTTCCTTATCAGGATAATATACCGGTTCTCCGGAATGGCGGAAGGTTGCGATGTCGATTTCCGGATGTGAATCGAGGCTATTGATAACAGCTACAAGCCCTTCCGTGGTATAGTTTAAATCATTATCGGCAAAAAGGCAATATGGAGCCCTGAGCAATTCGATTCCGGCATTATGATTGTTGCTGGAGCCTGTGCTGGGTATTTCATGTATCTCCACATCGTCCCGCATAAGTTCCGCAGGAATATCACCTCCGGCTGTAGTCTGCCACGTGACTATATATTTCACGCCGCTGACAGCCGGCAGCGTCATTTCCGCCACCCGTCTTAATCCGTCATCGCCATGAGTCGCGATAAGCACGTCGAGTATACGTTCTGTAGTGTCCACTGTAATCATAATGATTTTGATTTCCAGAAATCAATAAAACGTTTCGCCACAACATCCACGTCGTTATGTTTTATTGCAAATTCACGGCTTTTTATCCCTCTGTCAATCAGACTGCGTGGGTCCAGTACGGCTTCTTCGATGGAACGGAACAGGGCTTCATCGTCATCGGGTACGGCATTGATGATGGGACGGTTGTCATATTCGCCTATAAAGTCATAGTATTCAGGTTCGCCGCCGCTTACTACGACTTTTCCCATCGCCATGGCCAGCAGGGCGTTGGTCGCGGGAGTATAGGAATAGAGCTGGTCAAGCACAATATCGGCGTCACGCAGACGCTTCACATACTCAGCGTAAGGTATATTCTCGACAACATCAAGTGTGCATAAATCGGGATGGGCGTCCACTACGCGACGTGCTGCTTCATACAGCCTGTCAGTGCCCTTTTCAAGAATACGGGCGGCATGTCGGCCGAGAAACAGATTTATCTTGCCCCGTGAAGAGTTTATCCCCGAATAATCTATCGATTTTGTATCTATAGGTATTCCGCCGTATGCGAGTCTGTCATCGGATACGATTGAGCGGCATACCTCATTATATTCATACAATGCAGTGACCGCACCCGCCGAGCGTTCATATATATGGTAGCATAGTTCTGACAGTTCCGGCTGAAGCCATTCCGCAATTTCTGCCTGATTGGCAATCGCGTATGCCGTTGGCTCCCCGTATACGTCCCATTCGCTATATTTAAGCGGCGGTTTTTTGCCGGTACATGTGCCTACATAGTGCGAATCACTCCCGAGTACGCTTACGAATACTCTTCGGTTGTGTCTCAGAACAAAGTCAAATATGGCACGCAGCCTTTTGGGACGCAATGTAGCAAAACATGTCCCGTTGACCGACACTACGTCATAGCACGAAAAGCGTTTGGCGAGCATACTTTTGATTTTCAGCCACAGCATTATTCCTCCGGCTTTCCCCGGAAGCGGACGCGACAGGTCGATGTCGCGCTCGGTATTCATCCACGTTGTTCCGTCCGATGCCACGGTCACATCGTGCCCCATGCGCCGAAGCCCTTGCGCGAGGCAATTGTGGAAATTGCTCGCGTCGCCCAATAGCAGTATTTTTAAGGGCTTGTTGTCATTTTGGCAATATTTATTCTCAGATAGTCCCGGCATAATGCAAAAATACTTATAATTTGCGGGATAGACAAGTAATCCATTGAAGATAACGTATTTCAAGCGGTTACTGAAAATCTTCCGACAAGAATTCGGAAAGTTTTTTAGGTTTCGGTCATCTTCATGTCTTAACGGGGTTAGTTGGTTTGACTTTGGGTTATCACTCACTTGCCGTCGTATCGTTGATACTCGGCTTGAAATAAGTCGGCCTTATTGTTGTCTTTCTCGTAAGTAATCGTGAAAGATTCAAACTCTGCGACCTTCGATTTAATCTCATCTTCTGTCGCCTGTGTAATGATTTCGCGCCAATAAATTATACCGCAGTCATTTTTGTAGTCATTTAGTTCTATATAGTCTGTGAGGTAGCCTTGTGTATTCCCATTTTGGAAGTGGAACTCTACAAAACAATCGGTATGGTTTAGAAACCATACTTCAAATTCCGGGCTGTTGTTATGGAAGCCGCCAACCCACGACTCGCAGTAATGGATTTCCCAAGGCCCGCTATATGGAGCATCAGGTTCGTTCGACCCGCAAGACGTAGCGAGCATACAGAGTGTGCCCAACAAGAACAACTGGATTGTTTTCATTTATTGAGTTGGTTTTTGAGTTGTTGATTCTGATCTGAGAGAATGTTTATTGTTTTGTTCTTTTCGTTGATAGTCTCCTGAAGCGTAGCAATCGTATCCACTAATGTAGAGATACGATCAAGGTCAGTCGGAGGGGCTGGTTTTATCATCATCTCACCTACGCCTCTCATCAGCCATTCGGCAGAAATATCTCCAAATGTATTAAGTATAGCAACGATGGTCTCCATGCTGATAGCGCGGAGGCCTTTTAGTTGTTTGTCGAGAGTCGGCTGTTTGAGGCCGCACTTAATGGCAAATGCCCTATCGGACAGTCCATAGAATGAAATTATAGCGCGTAAACGTTCAATCACGGTTCTAAAACTTAAAAATTGTTAAATATAATCCAAACGGATTAATTGCATTTGGTAAATAAATCCATTTGGATTAACTTTGCAGTGTGGTTCAAAACTAAGGGCAAATATAACTCTTTTTGGTGAGCCTACAAAATTTAACATTAACGAATTAGCATAAATTAATGACACGCGAAGAGTACAACAACCGCACAAACGCAGATGTAACCGAGGACGAGTTCTCGTTCATCAACCGCGTTTACATGGCCGCAGGCGATAGCATCGACAAAGACCAGTTCTGCAAAGACATCAAGACCTCTGGCATCAATCCCACAATCGCATCTCTTACCGAACACGTAGAATCCGCCGAGGCTCAAATCGTGGAGTTCAAGCAGACGCTCCGCAGGCTCGCAATCTTCATTGCCAAGCAGGCCGAAGAAACCTCGTCAACGGCACTCCGCAAAAAAGCCATTCAGATGATGGGCGCCAAAGAGTACATCACCTGGAAAATTGACAATGGCAAAAATCTCTGGCAACTCGACCTCGAACTAATCAAGGAAATAATCAACGAATAATACTAACCCAGGGAGGGCAACCTCCCCACAATCACCGCAAACAATGGGATACACCACCTCAACCGAGTATGAGACTGCACAATCACGCATCTCAACTCTCCTCGACCAAATCGGCGAGCAACTCCAAGCAATCGCAACAAGTCCCGAGGGTTCAACCGACGTTGACAACGTAATTGCCGAGCAAGATAAATCATTCTTCATCTTCAAGCAGAACGAACTCATATCTGCCTACCGCGACCGCGACGTACACGATGACCGCGACACTTACATCGCCAAACTTGAAGAGGAACTTACCAAAGCTAAAAATCAAGCAAAATCTGAGAGTGAACGCTGGTACAAAGAATATGTAATCAACCAGCAACTCAAATCCGCTCTCAAATCGCTGACCGCCGTCCTCGTTGAGGACTAATCTCTGCCAAGTCAACCAACCATTACGGCGCTCAGGAGAGAGCATTGCCGAGGGCCAAGAGAGGCCCGACATTTTAGGGAGTATCACACGCGGTGAGTGTGGCCCGGTCTGACCCGGGTGCAGGTGAATAAATCGGCCGATGAACAGCCTGCAAGCAAGTTCGACTCTTGCACTCCCAACTACCAAAGAAGAGAACCTTGACGTACTGGGAATTCCGTTGCATAGCGATCAGGCCAAGCGGATGATGCCGATGCAACGATGAGCGACACGGAAGGCCGTGCTCGCGGTAAGAATTAACTCTCCGTGCTTATGCCGAAAATGACGGAGAGCGAGATGAGGCGTGTCCACTCGTGGCAAATGGACCGAGTAACAACTTTGATTCTAATTTGGCACCTGCCAGAATAATCATATAGCAAAGAATGGTATAGCTCAGATGGCCAGAGCGTCGGGTGAATAACCCGAAGGGCGCCGGTTCGAGTCCGGCTACCATTCCCAAACCAACCCCCAATACGATATGGAGAAAATAATAGACAACGAACTGAAGCGCGGTGAAATGACCGCACTCATTAGAGGTATGGCAGTCGGGGATATTCTCCGATTCCCTATTACAAAGCATAACTCAGTCAGGAACACCGCAACAAACAACCTGCTCGTTGAACGTGCCGAGGGTTGCCGTTGGTCGGTAAATGCTGACATTCCCAATAAGCAATCAGTAATAACCCGAATTTCATAACTTATGAGCGGACATATTACAAGCGTCAACCCCAAAGAGATATTGCTGGAGAATATCATGGCCACGATGTCGAGATTCACTTTCGGTAAGGAGATGGCCGCAACAATCGTAGGTGGCGAGTCTAAACTTCTCGCCCTTATCGCAGATGGCTCCATAGAATGTGAGAAAACCACCAAGAGCCAAAACGGCAAGTGGTTCTGCAATGCAGCTCAGGTTCTCAAACATTGCCGGAACACACGCCCCACACGCAATCGAAAATAAACATAACACCACACATCATTATGACCCTATCAAAGAAAATTGCGGCTAATATCGTCATCTTTTTAGCCTGCATCCCCTGCATACTCATCTTCAATGACGGCCCATCGGCATTGCCGAATTTAATAGGCATTGCCTATGCTTGCCTACTCTATAAGTATGGCAACCGAATCGCCCCCAATTTCGTCATCGAGTACAACAAGTACATGGACGAGAAGATTAAGGAATGGGATGAGGAGTGGGATTAACCCTATTGCCGGGGAGTTGTCGGTCTGAGACTGGCAATAGCGGTGATAGCGAGTTCGACCCTCGCCCCCGGCGCCACGGCATCGCGAAGATGTCATTATTTATGCAAACCATAGCGCAGCGTTAAGAGAGCCCGTGAGGGTCGGCAGCGTGGTTCAAAACTTGACAGCCGGGAAAGACCGGCACATTTGGAGCAGTGGCGAATATTGACAACCGCAAGGGAATACGCGCGATCCCTCTATTGCAGGTTTGAATCCTGCCTGTTCCACAGCTTGCAAGAGTGCGCAATCTTGTAATGACTGCCAGGAAAGACTGACGGGCTCCGATAGTGTAACGGAAGCATTGCCTGACGAGGAGGTGCGAGTTCGAATCTCGCCGGAGTTACTACATCATCAATAACACATCATCAAAATGGCAAAACACCAAGAGACAGTCAGTGCAGGATCTCGCCTGTACTACTTCGACGTGCGAGAGTCCGCCAATGGTGAAGATTACATCACCATTACCGAAATGAACACTCGCACCAAGCAGCGCAACTGCATATATCTCTATCCCGAGAACATTGACAAGTTCCGGGAGGCATTGGATAGAGCAGCCGCAAATGTCAGTAAACGTTAAGGCATAAAAATGGCGGTTCAAAAATTTGTGTAACTCGCTCATCTGCACTAACTTTACAGTAGTTAATCAACTATAAGTCAAACCAAATTTACTCCTATTATGGAAGAAAGTAACATTACAATCCCAACGGCGCAGACCTTTATGAGCGCGGAAATCAAAGACATTGCCGCCGCTCTCTCTGCTCTCCAAGGCTCAATCAAGCAGCCTAAACTCAACAAGGAAGTCGAGGTCAAGACAAAGACCGGCGGCAAGTACAAGTTCAAATATGCAGACCTCTCCGCTTGCGCGGAAGCCGCAGCACCTGCTCTCAAAGAGAATGGCCTTGCGGTGTCGCAAATAATCTGCAACTGGACCCTCATCACTCTGCTCACTCACAAGAGCGGCCAGTGGATTAAATCAGAGTTGCCAATCTCACTCCCTGGCAATAGTGTGGACTATCAGGCACTCGGCTCGGCAATCACCTACATCAAGCGTTATTCCTACTGCGCCATCCTCGGCATTGTTGCCGACGCTGATGATGATGCCAATGCCGCCTGCGGAAATGAGGCCACTTTCAAAGGTCAATCCAACACCTCAACCGCCGCAGCCGCTTACACCGGTGCCCAACTCCAAGAGGCTCTTGCCAGACTCAACCAATGCAAAACCAAGCCCGAGGCAACAGCCCTCTGGAACGAGTTGAGCAAGACTTGTCCTGCACTCTGCACAAAATCAAGCGAGTTCTATAAAGCAGTAGCAACCGCACTCCACACACTCCCCGAACAATGAAAATAGCACTTACCCAATCGCCGGTGGTTTTCAGCGAGAATCCGCACGGCTACCGACTTGGGGATAAGAGAATGAGCGGCATCACGTCGCTCATTCATCAAGTCCTCCAACTCGGAATATATCCCGAGGCCAGCGAGTTTGTCAAGAACGTGGCCATCCCTCGCGCTGGCGAATACGGCACTGCCGTACACCACGCCATTGAAGAATACGACAACCTCGGCATCAAAGTTACAGCACACCCCAAAAGTGAACGCTTCCAAAACGGCCCGGGCGATGAGTTCTGGAATGTGGAAGATGAGCTTGAAACCTACATCAAGCATCGCCAAGGGTTTGAGCCCGTCGCAAATGAGTACACAGTCAGCGATGAAGTGCGCTACGCCTCCAACATTGACAATGTTTGGATGAAAGTAGACACACAAGGCATTTGGCTGATTGACACCAAGACCAACAACCTCAACTACTACCCCGGTGGCGAGGCCGCCCTTCAGGAGTATCTATCGTGGCAGTTGTCGGTCTATGCCTACCTCTTTGAGCGCCAAAATCCCGAAATCAAAGTCGAGGGTCTTGCTTGTAATTGGCTACGGCACTCTGACGGCGCATTTTGGATTATAGAGCGCAAGCCCGACAATCTTGTTGAGCTGCTCCTCTCCGTGCCATGGATACATACCGATAACGGCTTTATCTACGATGGCAGCGAAGTGTCAAAAATCCTCCTTGGAGAAACGGCACTCGTTCCTGCTCCGAAAGTGCAGCTCATTCCACAAGAGTTGGTGCAGTTTATTTACCAAACCACGCGGCAAGCCGAAGAAGCAAAGATAATCCTTGACGAGATGAAAGCCAGACTCCGCCAAGCGATGGAGTCCAATGCCGTCAAGTCGTGGGATAGCGGTATGTTCAAAGCAACCATCGCGAATGACAGCGTAAGTGAGACCTTTGACACAACGCGCTTCAAGAAGGAGCACCCCGACCTCTACAAACAATACCTTAAACAAACCACTCGCAAGGGTGGCTTCACAATCAAACTCCGAGACTAATGGAAATCATAGGAACTATTAAAGAGGTGTACCAACCACAATCAGGCACCTCCAGCAAAGGCAACGCCTACACCACTCAAACAATCCTCATCACCTACGGCGATCAGTACCCCAAAGACCTTGCGCTTACGCTGATGAATAAGAACGTGGAAACCTATGGCGCATATCTTCGCCCCGGTCAAAAACTCAAATTCTCCTTTGACGCATCGTCAAGAGAGTACAACGGTCGCTTCTACACTGAGTGCACAGTCTGGAAAGTAGAATCTCTCCAAGAACAACCGCAGTCACAACCTTATCAAGCAGCGCCTATGCCAGCTCCTGCTCCGATGCCCTCTGCGCCCCCTCAACCACAACAGGCGCAGCCGCAGATGCCCAACTACGGACCTCACTACGGAGCACAGCCCCAACAACCATATCAGCAACCGCCAAGCGGCCAAGGTTATCCTACCGCTGACAATCTCCCATTCCCCCGACAGTAAAAGATGGAAGTTGAACTCGTGAAAAAAGATGGCAACGTGAGCATAGAGAAGTCCTTTGACTATCTATGCTCACGCTTGTCTAATGGGGTCTATACATTAAAAATTGTCCGTAAGTCCAAGCCTCGCACCATATCGCAGAACTCGTTGATGTGGATGTGGTTCAAGTGCATGGAAGAGCAGACCGGGCAACCGAAAGAGGATTGGCACGACTACTACGTTGCCAAGTTTCTATCTCGTCAAGTGATGATTGGAAACAATCTCGTATGGGTGCCCGGACGCAGTTCTTCTCTCAATACTATCCAAATGACAAACTTTCTCAATAAGGTTCAGGCAGATGCGGCAACGGAATGGGGTATGAATCTTCCTCTACCGGCTGACCGCTTTTTTGCTGACTTCGTTGACGAGTACCAAACCCGATAATACAAACTCATTATGTCAGACATTAAAATCCGCAAGGCCAAACTTGCCAAAGGTGGCACAGTTGAGGCGTCGTTCTATGACCAGGACGGCAATGATGTAACCCTCAAAGGCAAAAATATCTGCCACCCCGACCTCAAAACGGCATTTGCCGGACTCATTCCTTTCCTCGCTGACCTCACAGAGCAGAAAGAGGCCGACCTCATCGACTGGGACAATCTCGATGAAGCAGATACCGTTGAACGACTTCGTTACCTTGAAGTGACGGGGTTCTCTGTCACTGATGATGATGTTAACCCAATGGTAACACTCATCGGCAAGCGCACACTCCGTACTTCAAAAGTTCTTAACCTCTGCGCCCCGGCAACGGCACTCACCGCCGACACCGAATCATACGAGCGTTGCGAGGATCTTGATACCGCTCTCCAAGTATGTATATATGAGGTGATGCAGTATATCACCGAGCGCAAATGGCAGGTAAAGCAGAATGAACTCAACTTCGACAACCCCGAAGACCCATTTGCAGAGGCCACACCAACTGAAGATGTTCCACTGCCCGAGGAGGTCGAACACGTTGCATAAGCGATGAAGCCTGTTTATGTCACTGAAACGCCCTCGGCTTTCCGGCTATCATTCGAGTTTGACCAGCGACTTATCGAGCAGATCAAGAGAATCGGCCGATATATTCCCGGCGAACCGAGATGGGATAGAGAAGATAGGGTTTGGATAGTAGGCAAAAAACAGTCACTTGACCCAAGCAAGGATGCCCGGTGGTTTGTCTTCGCATTTGCTCAGTGGGCCGTCAATAGCAAAATAGCATCGTGCGTCAAAGTAGCTACCGAGGCGCACGATGTTGTTTATGACATACCGCCGATGAAGCCGTTTGATGGCGAACACTATATGCTCCTAACCCCATACCAATATCAGTTGGAGGGCGTGAGATACGCATTGGACCATAAGCGTTGCATCTTTGGAGATCAGCCCGGACTTGGCAAGACGCTTCAGGCCATCTGCGCCGTGGTCAAGGCTCATCGGGAGGCCCAACGCTACGGAGAGTCTTTCCCTACTCTGGTAATATGCCCCGCATCGTTGAAGATAAATTGGCAGCGAGAGTTCAAGAAGTTTGCCGGACTTGATGCAATAATTCTTGATGACCGCAACCGCTACGACTGGCACCGCTTCATAGAATTAAAGAACGGCGCCGGCGAATCAATCTCAAACGTGTTCATTGTGAACTATGAGAGCCTGCGCAAATTCTTCGTTACCGAGGTTAAGCAGTCATCTCGCTTCACTCTTGCCTCCATAAAATTTGATGAACGCATTAGGTTGTTCAAGTCAGTAATTATAGACGAGAGCCACAAATGCAAATCGACAAAGACCCAGCAAAGCAAATTTGTTGAGGGAATCTGCCGAGGCAAGCAATGGATATTTGCGTTGACCGGCACTCCTGTTGTCAACAACAACACCGACCTTATTCAGCAGCTCAAGATACTCGGCCGATTGGAGGACTTCGGCGGATACAAGCGTTTCACCACCCAATTCTGCGACGGGCCCAAGCAATCTTCAAATCTCCGTCGGCTCAACTATATGTTGTGGATGACCGGCTTTTTCCGTAGGGAGAAGCAAAAAGTCCTCACTCAGTTGCCCGACAAGATGCGCCAGTACATCACTTGCGACATTACCAACCGCGAAGAGTACAACGCGGCGGAGAAGGACATCATCAAATATATGCGTCAGTACAAGAACGCGGATGATGATAAGATAGCCCGGACAATGCGAGGTGAGGTAATGGTAAGGTTGGGCCAGTTGAAAGCAATCTCGGCAAGAGGTAAAATCAAAGCCGTTTCTGACTTCATTCACGATGTTATCGACGGCGGTGAAAAGCTGATTATGTTCGCCTACTTGAAGGAGGTTGTGGACGCTCTCAAAAAAGAGTTCCCCGACGCTGTAACAGTTACCGGATCTGACAATGTGGCTCAAAAGCAGAACGCCGTTGACCGCTTCCAGAATGACCCCGACTGCAAGCTCATAATCCTCAACTACAAGTCAGGCGGTACGGGATTGACCCTCACGGCATCCTCCCGAGTCGGCTTCATTGAGTTCCCCTGGACTTACAGCGACTGCGAGCAGGCAGAAGACCGAGCGCATCGCAACGGACAAAAGAACGCAGTGAATTGCTATTACTTCCTCGGCGATAAGACCATTGACAACTATATGTATCAAGTCATCCAAACCAAAAAGAACATTGCCAATGAAGTAACAGGCACCACCACCCAAATTGAAGAGGATGCGGTTAACATCTGCATGAATCTTTTCAAAGACCGGATATGAGAAAGAATTTCAAGATGCTTGTGCGCCACGGCACTGTATATCTGCTCAAATATGAGATTGGCCTGTTTGGCCCTGATTGGAGTTCCATTGCCAGTTTCAGTGAGGATTGCAGGCCAGAGTGCAAGCGTATAGTGCAGCTCTTGAATGAATGTGACCGTAAAACCAATAAGTATAACGATAATGACCGAGAAGGAAATACTTGAAGTAGAACGTGGCTACTCAGAGAGCAAGATTCAGCATATTTGCGTCAGTTGGTTCCGGCAGACCTTCCCCGAGGTCGGCAATCTTTTGTTTGCCGTTCCTAATGGTGGTTGGCGAGGAGCCAAGGCTGGCGCAATGATGGTTTATGAGGGTCAGGTCAAAGGTGTTGCCGACCTCATACTCTTGTTCCCCTGCGGTGGCAAGGCTTCGCTCTGCATAGAGATGAAAGTCCCAAAGCACAAAGGGAGCAGCGCCGGCAAGCAGTCGGCACATCAGCAAGAGTGGCAGGTTCTCGTTGAGAGCCACGGCAGCGTTTATGTAGTCTGCCACGGCATCATTGAGTTTGTCAAAGCGGTTTGCACTTATTTAAGCACCGATCCGCAACCATACATCAACAAGGTATTAAATCAATATCCACTATACCGATGACATATATTGACCTAATAAATTCTTTTTGGAAGATACACGAGAACGTGTCCTTCAGCCCGCATGATGTGGCGCTGTACTTCTATCTGTTGAAGGAAGCGAACCGTCAGGGATGGCCGGAGCCGTTTGTGTGTCCCAATAGGGTTTTGACTTTAGGCTTGAATATATCGGATGTGACATTGATACGGTGCCGCGATCGTTTGGCTGCTTATGGTGTGATAGAGTACAAATCGGCAAAAGACAGACGCAAGCCACCCTCTTACTACTTTACTACGTTAAGTAGAGATGTTAGCAGAAGTGTTAGTAGAGATGTTAGTAGAAGTGTTAGTAGTACTGTTAGTAGAAATGTTAGTATTAATAAAGATATAAAGACTATAAGACCTAAGAATAAATCCCCTATATCCCCGGACAAGCCGGGGGAGGGTGTGTTGGATTTGGGGTTAGATGAACCGAAAAAGAAAAAAACAAAATCACGCACTCTGCAAGAATCACCACCGGCCCCAACGCTTGAAGAAGTCAAGGCTTATTTCCTCTCCCAAAGTGCAGACACCCGAATTGATGATTGGGAAGCCGAGGCAGAGATATTCTTCAACAACTTTGATGCAACTGACTGGGTAGATGCCTCCGGCCGAAAAATAAAACGCTGGGACAGCCGCGCCAATCGGTGGATCCTGGAAAAAGAACAACGCAAAAAATCGCATCATGTCACACCCCCTACAACTCGACCAGATACTGCCGCCGATGAACGGCAACAACGGCAATTCGATATTGCAAGTTATGTCGCCCACAACATCGGCAATAACGCAAATCACCCCGGCGGCACGGGAACTGATGTGCCAATTTAAGTCCCCCGACAACTTACTCAGCGTATTCAATCCAACTAAGCAGATTGACTACACTCTGGATCAGCGCCGGGCCTATCTTGGCAAAGCACCTACGTTGGGGCTTGTGAGCAAGACGTTCGCCTATGGCACCGCCAAGTCCTGGACAGCAATTCAGTTGTGGAATCTTGCTGAATTCGCCGGTTGCAAAACCAAACTCTCCATTGAGCAAATAGATGAACTCGCCCAAATAATTTGCAATGAATACGGATATCTGAAGCTGACTGAGCTGATGGATTTTTTCCGGCGCTTCAAGTCTGGCGAATATGGGAAATTCTATGGGGCAGTTGACCCGATGGTTATTACCTGCGCTCTTCGTGAGTTCATCAAAGACCGCAACACTATTCTTGCGAGGTTTGCTAAGCAAGATGAGGAAGAGCGCCGGAGAAACGACCCGGAGTACATCAAGTATCTCCAGCGGTATAAGGCACGTGAGAGGATGTGCCGTTTCTATGCCATCAACTTTCGGTCAAAAGATTTCACGTTGGATGAGTTTGCCGAAATATGGTGGCTTTTCAACTTAGGCTATGAAAGGAAAAATCATGGATACAACGAATGGTAAACATCAGCTATGGGTCAGTTGGCACACAAGAGATGCCGAGGCCATTGAGCAGATACGCCGTTATTTCGGAATGCCCCATTACACCACCATCAACGGACTGACACCCTGCGAGATTGACTCAAAGGATATGGCGATGCTGAAAGAGACAGCCAAGCGCGGTTTCCTTTCAATCATCAACGAAAAATGGTGTAAAAATGGTGGAGTTTATTCTTTCATATCTCGTAAATAATGACTAACTTTACAGTATAACAAACTACAAGTCAAACCATTAAAATAAACTCTATGGAAGTTCAAAACATTCCTATTGGCGAGGTACACCCATCACCGATGAACCCTCGCAAGACATTCGACGAGGATGCGCTTCAAGAGCTTGCCGACAATATCCGTCAGCAAGGACTAATTCAGCCCATCACCGTCAGACCACGCATCATTGAAGGCACTGAGCCGGGCAGCGGTGACGCAGTGGCAATCCCAGACGGCTACGAAATCGTATGTGGTGAGCGTCGCTATCGCGCCTTATCTGCCCTCAACAAAGAGAACCCGGAGCAGTGGGCCACAATCGCCGCAATCGTGCGAGAGATGACTGATGACGAGGCTTTCGATGCGATGGTTACCGAGAACCTCCAGCGCAAAGATGTTGACCCCATTGAGGAAGCCTACGCTTTCGGGCAGCTTCTTGAAAAAGGCAACACCGCCGAAGAGGTTGCGCTTCGCTTCGGCAAGTCGGTAAGATTCGTTCAGGATCGTGTCAAACTCAACAACCTCATTCCGGAACTGCTTCTCAAAGTGAGAGACGGCTCTATGACCATTGCCGCCGGCATGGTAATCTGCAAGTTTGAGGAAGCCTCGCAACGCAAATTCCTCAGTGCCTACGGCAACTATGAGAAAATAGGTAAGGATGTTGCAAACCGCTTCACCTCGTCCGAGTTCATGATGCTCAACCGTTCATCCTGGCATCAGAGCGACAACCAAGCCGACGAGGATTTTGAGGGAGGCTGTGACACCAAATGCAGTGAGTGCCCTCTCAACACAACCAACGCCAACTGCCTGTTCTGGGAGATGAAGGCCACTGATGATGGCAAATGTACCTGCCGACCTAAATTCGAGGCCAAGCACCGAGCCTACATTCTGCATTTCATTGGCGAGATTGCAGAAGACCTCGTCAAAAAAGGAGATGTGCTTGAGTATGGCAAAACGGTTCTCATTGACACGGCAAGCTGTTGGAACACCGACGCACAGAGAATCCACGATGAAGTCATTGCTGACATCAGAGAGAGAGGCTTTGAGGTAGTAAAGCCGGACGAGGTTTTCCGTAGCCGCGTCTATTATCCTGCCACTGATGACCGCATCCCCGAGATGCTCAAAAACGGCGAGTGCTACCGTTGCATTGACATATTCAGCAACGGCGAGTTGCCCTCTCCCAAAGTGGCTCACTACTACATCAAGCCTATCTCAAAGGACGCTCCCTCCACTCCCGGCGAGGTTGCGCCACCGGAGGCCGTGAAACTCGTTGGTCAGTACAAACGCAACCTTGAAATTTGCAACGAGAAAGTCGGAAAGAATCACGCAGACATGGCAAAAGAGATGGGAACGACGCGCCGCCGCGGCCCACTCAAAGACGAAGAGCAGATAGGATTTGACGCACTTATCCTAAGTCAACTCCCGGCAGAGTTCTTCTCCAAGTATTACAAAATCTGCCAGTCCTCGGGTATGCGTCCCACAGTCCAACAACTCTACGACATCGCCAAGGGCAACGCTGATGACCGCGACTTGTGGTATCGTGAATTCCTGCGAGTAAAGATGAGCGAGGGTTGGTATCCCGGCTCACTTGCCGCTCACATCTGTTCCGAAGTTATGAGACTCTGGAAACCAGATGAAGTTCAGGAGTCGGATATGAAAATAATCCACGCCTCCGATAAAAAGAACGCTAAACTCAAAGAACGGCTTGAAGAGCTTGGCTACGATGTGTGGGGCAAAAAAATCAAGTCCGAGAAGAAAACCGACCAAGTCGAGCCGGTAATCCACGAAACCACCTCGGACAAATCGCTTATCGAGCAGTACGAAGAAATGAAGAAGAAGCACCCTGACTCAATTCTCCTTTTCCGTGTCGGTGACTTCTACGAGCTTTTTGAACATGACGCGGCCACAGCCGCAACAGTCCTCGGTATCACTCTTACTACCAAACGCACCAAGGGCAAAGAGCATCAGCTTGCCGGATTCCCTCACCACGCACTCGACACCTACCTGCCCAAGCTGGTAAGAGCGGGCAAGAGAGTGGCTATCTGCGAGCAACTGCAAGACCCTAAGAAAAAGAAATAATAAATCATCAAACCACCTACGGCACCAGTTCCCACCTCGGATATTGGTGCCGTCTTTTTACATCGTCAAATGAACTATCAAGATATACTTGAAAGGAAGAAAGTACGGCGTATCGAGTCGGGGTTTGATGCTCCGGATCTTAATCCCGCGCTGTTCGACTTTCAGCAATATTGCGTCCGCAAGATGCTCAAGATGGGCAAGGGGGCAATATTCGCCGGATGTGGCAATGGCAAAACTCTGATGCAGCTCGAATGGGCAAAGCGAGTGGCCGAGCATGAAGACAAGCCAGTTCTCATACTCGCTCCACTCTCAGTCAGCAAGCAGACCATCTCCGAGGGTGCCCGCTTCGGCTACCACATTGTCCTACACCGCGACCGCACGCCCGATGACAAACTCGTCATTACCAATTACGAACAGATTGAAAATATCAACAGAGAGGAATTTATAGGCGTGGTGCTTGATGAATCCTCAATACTCAAAAATTACACCGGCCATTACAAGAGGCTGCTTATTGAGGTTTTTGAGTTCATTCCTTACAAACTCTGCTGCTCTGCCACACCCTCACCCAATGACCTCAACGAGATTGGCAACCATTCCGAGTTCCTTGATGTCCTGGACGCTCAGGATATGCGCTCGCGGTGGTTCGTGCGTGAGGAGGGTATGAACAACTATCGACTCAAAGGCCATGCCAAATCTGACTTCTACGGCTGGATAGCATCGTGGGCCATTATGTTTGAGAACCCTGCCGACATAGGCTTTGTAGAGACCGGCAAGAAGTTCATATTGCCTCCGCTTAACTATATTGAGCACACTATCGAGTCAGCCCCCGAAGATGGTTGCATATTCGCTCAGGGCATAGTCAATGCCACCAACTTCAATGCCGAGCTTCGCAAGACAATGAAGGAGCGACTGGAGATGGCTGCAAAACTCGCTCGTGAGGCCGACGGCCAAGTCCTTATCTGGATAAAGCAGAATGCAGAAGGTGATATTCTCCGCAAGCTGCTTCCCGAGGCCGTAGAGGTCAGGGGCAATGATAAGGACACCGTAAAGGAAGAGCGGTTGCTTGACTTCGCCGCCGGCAAGTTCAAAATCCTCATTTCAAAAGCAAAGATATGCGGTTACGGCATGAACTTCCAAAACTGCGGCACTCAAATTTTTGCAGCCCCGGACTTTTCGTTTGAGGACTTCTATCAGCAAGTGCGACGCTCATACCGCTTCGGGCGTAAGGGAGCGGTCAACATTCACCTCATAATTACTGACTCAATGGCAAACGCAAGAGCCACGATTGAACGCAAACAAAAGAATTTTGAGGAGATGCTTCACGAGATTAACCAGAACGTGAATGAGAAGACATACGGACTCCTCAATGAATACGAATATCGGGAGTACAAAGATGACTTTGTATTCCTTATGAAAGGAGATACGACAATCGAGATAAAGAGAATCCCGGACAACTCCGTCGACCTCATCATCTTCTCGCCTCCATTCTCGTCGCTGTTCACCTACTCCAACTACATTCACGACATGGGCAACAACGAGAGCCACGAGGAGTTCTTCGCCCAGTATTCGTTCCTCCTTCATGAACTGTACCGCATATTAAAGCCCGGGCGCCTTATGTGCTGCCACACCAAAGACCTTGGCGTGTATAAGAACTCCGCCGGCTACACGGGTATGTACGACTTCACCGGCGAACACACGCGCCACGTCTTGGCCGAAGGTTTCAAACTACACTCAAAGGTCACTATCTGGTGCGACCCAGTTTTGGAGATGCAGCGTACCAAGACACAGAGACTGCTCTACAAGCAAGTGACTTCCGACAGCTCCAAGACCGGCATCGGAATGGCCGAGTACATCACCATATTCAAAAAATGGGAGGGCGATGAGGCCGACTGGGAGCCGATTCAGAACCTCAACAAAGAGAACTTCCCTCTTGAAACGTGGCAGAGGTGGGCCTCTCCGGTGTGGATGGACATCAAGCGCACTGACGTGCTAACAGCCTCCGAGGGGACTGCGATGGGAGATGAGAAACATATCTGCCCGCTTCAGCTTGAGGTAATAAATCGCCTTGTCAACCTCTGGAGCAATGAGGGCGAAGTTGTCTTTACTCCGTTTCTCGGCATCGGCTCGGAAATCTACGAGGCAGTCAAAAATAATCGCCGAGGCATCGGCTGTGAGTTAAAGGACAGCTACTTTGATGTAGCCGTCAAGAACATCAAAAAGATTGAGGCATCTGCCCAGCAAAAGACCCTGTTTGATTTCTAATGCTTAACGCCATGCACACTAACAAACCGCCTCCCTATGCACAATGAATCAAGTCAAACCATTCACTCCGTTGTGGGCTGTAATCAGTCATTACCACAACACCTCCACCAACGCATGATAGTCATAAACAACAAACTTGCCAAGGAGGTAATAGCCAATGCAATTGCCAGCGGCCGCGTCAGTCCCGACTCTTCGCCACGCGCTTTTATGCTCCAAGCCTTAATTCATCTCAATTTCGCGTTTGAAGTCAGGAAAGCGCCCGAACTCCTAATCCCAAAGGACTTCTCGCTTGATGCGTGGTCAAGTGCCGAAATTGCAACAGCCGAGACAATACATTGGCTCATTGCCTACCTGGAGAAAATCAACTGTACCAATATTGAACAGTTGCTAAGGGATGTTGCCGACTACCGCCAGCGGTATCCCGACTATCCCGAGGGGCAATGGCCATACGTCAAAGGCCCTAAGTAGGTTTGGTCAGAGACTGTTTAATGATGATGTAAAATTTAGATGAAGTAATAAACACCGAAGATACAAACAATCCCAATCTCGCTCCTTGACTTCAACAAGGGGCAACTCAAAGGACTCCCGAAGAATCCCCGGTTCTTTCGGGATTATCGCTATGAAGCGATGAAAAAGAGCATCGCGGAATCGCCCGAGATGCTTGAACTGAGGGAGCTGATAGTGTTCCCATATCCCGAGGGCCGCTATGTGGTCGTATGCGGCAACCTGCGCCTGCGTGCCTGCAAGGAACTTGGCTACAAAGAGCTGCCATGCAAGGTGCTCGACCCGTCCACCGACGTAAAGAAACTCCGTGAATACGCCACGAAGGACAACGTGAACTTCGGTGAGAACGATATGGATGTAATGGCTAACGAGTGGGACAAAGACGAGCTCCAGGACTGGGGCGTTGAATTTGCTCCCGAGAAACCCACCGATGAGTTTAAGGAGAGGTTCGACGCGATCACCGACGAGAGCGCTGTCTATCCTCTCATTCCCAAGTTTGATGAGAAGCACGAGCTTTTCATCATATCCTCGGCCAATGAAGTTGACAGTAATTGGCTACGGGAGCGTTTAGGAATGCAGCGTATGCGTTCCTACAAGACTGGCAAAGTGAGCAAGAGTAATGTAATCGACATAAAAGACGTGCGCCATGCCCTTGAAGACAGTAATCCCAAGTCATAAGCGACACGATAGAGTGTTCGCCAAGAAACTGCTCACCGACCCGATAATCTGCGTTGCTGAGAGTCAGGCAGACCTATACCGACAGTTCAACCCAGAGTGCGAGATTGTGACCCATCCCGATGACATCATCGGCCTTGTTCCTAAACGGAATTGGATGGCAAAGCACTTCGGAGAAATATTCATGCTCGATGACGATGTTCACGCAGTCAAGAATCTAATGGCCGAGAAGGGCGAGTTGACGGTTGTTAAAGACCCTGCCGCCATTACGGCCATAATCCACAATCTCTATGAGATGGCCTGCCTGCTTGATGTTCATGTCTTCGGCTTCACCTCCCGAATATCGCCGGTGATGTATGATGAAACAGCATACCTCTCACTCTCGAATATGATTACGGGATGTTCCTATGGAGTCCGCTACAATAAAAACGTGTGGTGGAACGAGGAACTGAAGCTGAAGGAGGACTTCTGGATTTCGTGCTACATGAAGTTCAAGGAGCGCCGGATCTTGACCGACCTACGCTACAACTTCGCCCAGAAGGGCACGTTTATCAGCGAGGGTGGCCTTGCTTCAATCCGCAATCAGGAGGAAGAGAAGCGGTCAATCATGTTCATCAAAAAGCACTTCGGAGATAGCATCAATATGAAGGGCAAGACTCGCAATGGCAAGGACGAGACCCAGCAGCTCGTGGAGTATAATATCTCTTGCAAGTTCAAATTCTAACTCAAACGTCAGTAAAAGTTAAGGTGTAAAATGGCGGCAATTCTGTTGCCTGTCATCCGCTTTTTATGGTTAACTTTACTGAAAACAAGGAAATTAAACAACGAGTTATGATAATAAGAACTATTCAAGGATATGACTTCTTTGAGGTCAGCAGCGCAATGCAGAAAGCAATCCGGCGAGCCGATGCAAAGGTGGCCGGATTCTTCGCGCTGGAGCTGTGGTCAAGCGGTTATCTTGACTATGTGTGGAAGCGTCTGTTCACCATCAGCGCTGAGGACTGCTACGGCATCATCACAAAAGAGATTGAGGCTCTTTGGCAGGGCCACGAGTTAGTGAACAAGGGCAAGAAAGACCCCAAGGGCCGCATCTTCGTAAGCAAGGCCGTCATTCTCCTTTGCGAGTGTCGCAAGAGCCGAGATGCGGATCATCTGCAAAACCTCATCTATGACCGCAACGATGTGGAGGTGGATATGTGGATTGAAGATGTACGCCGCTATCCGATAGATATTCCTCCTTACACCTATGACGTGCATACCCGAAAGGGCAAGAAATATGGGCGCACCAAAGAGGAGTTCTTCCGAGATGAGTATGCGGCTCTATCACCACGTCAGCCCGGCCTCTTCGATGAGCTTGTACCGTGATTTGCCTTTGGTCGTTATGACAATTATTGACAAATGTTAAGGTGGTCATTTTCGGCGGATTGCGATTAAAATGGTGGCTGATTTACTGCCTGTAATCCGCTAATAATGACTATCTTTACATTATCAAAATAACATATAAGTCAAACCAAATAAACCCACAGATATGAAAACTCTTGAAGACCTCAAAAAACTCATTTCCACCATCGTGGAGCAGATTAAAAGCACTGACCACGAAATCGGAGAGTGCTATCCCGAACAAGATGAGGATGGATGGGGAATGTGCTGTGATTACACCGACAACTATTTCTCCTACGAAGAAGACGGGTGGATGATAGAAATTACATATCGCTGTTGCGGAGAGTGGGATTGTGACAGTGGCGATTATTGGACTCCTCCAAGCTGCGATTTGAGAAAAGCGTGGGGAGAGGTAACGGAAATCACCGCTACTCATTACGATGATGACACCGACGAGGAAACCGAGTTCAGCGAAGATGACCTTGATGAACTCTGGAAAGCAATCGACGAGGAACTTAAAGATATAGCATAAGTCAAACCAAATAAATATAAATCAAAATGACAGTAAAGGAACTTATCAAGGAACTCCATAAAATGGACCCGGAAAAATCCGTGTACTTCCGTGATGGCCGCAAATGCAAGGACGTCACTATGGTGACAAACTCACCTCACACAAACGGAATGCTCGTTGAACTCACCAACGAGGAGTGTAACCTTCCATACAAGAAGCCATGACCATAGAGGAACGAGACACGGCACGGGCCATTCAGACAATCGCCCGAGAGTTGAAGAAACCTGCAACCCCGACGCTCATTGATTGGGAGCAGCGCCGATATGAGATAGCGAAGGATATGCTGGCGGCATTCCTGTCAAACTCATGTCAGCAAATTTATATGGGTTCTTTCGCCGAACAAGCACAGGACGCAGTAAAATATGCTGATGCTCTAATTAACGAACTTAAAAGTCAAACCCCAAAAACCGAATAAGTATGGGATATAGCCTCCACGTAGCCACTACATATCAAGTGGAACACGACTTCAAAGTCACACCCTTTGACGGAAAGTCCAACGAAATCAACTCATTTCTCCAAAAACATTGCCCCGATATTTCTTGGGAGGATGGCCGGGACGCCTGCGAATATGCCTGCACTCTTGAAATTCCCAAGTCCGACCTCGGCAACCTCATCGGATGGATTTCAAATCACCGAGAAGAGTATAACGTGTGGGCCAATGAGAACGGTATAGAGCAGAGCGCCAACAAGTTCATTGAAATCATAGCTTATTGGATTGCCAATAGCGATCACCGCAACGACTTCGTTGCACTATCCTGGTACTGATATGGATATAGACCTCAACGGCTTCCATAGCCACTGTAAAAATAAACTCATGGGCGGCTTAATCATTCACAATGGCCGTTGTATGACTGAGAGAGAAACACGAATTGCGGTCAATTACGGCATCGCAATGGGTTACGAGTTGGCATCTGAAATTCCGACAGAGAAGATTGATGAAATATGCGACTCCCACGGCAATGAGGTTTGGATGGACCAATTTGATGACACCCCGGAGTTTATAGCACTCCCCGAACTTGAACGCGTCATCAGGAAACTCGCTGATTATCGGTGCAACTGTTGGGATGCCGAGGACATCATCACTCAAATAAAGGAAGAGCTGGATATTGTATGAGACCAATTAAATTCCGAGGCTACTCTGCAAAACAAAAAGAGTGGGTATATGGTAGCCTCCATATCTTTGAGGCACTACGCCAGCCGTCAAGCCCCAAAACCTACATCAGAGCAGGCCAGCACAACAAAGACTGGATTAAAGTAGAGCCAAATTCAGTCGGCCAGGCCACAGGCATTCTCGACGAGGACGGAGACGCAATCTACGAGGGTGACATTATTGAGGGCTGCTTCAAATATGAAGGACTTGGCGCTCATGGTGGTGTAATGCCTGACCAAGATTGCATAGTACATGGTGTTGTGGAATGGGTAGACTGCGGCCTAATGCTCAAACTCCTTGATTGCGAATATCCGCTCAGGAGTGACTTCAAAAAAGGCATTCTTGAATATATGCCATTTTCGGCTTTTGATGTCCCCGAATGCCTCAAAATCACAGGCAACGCATACGATAATCCCGAATTAGTAAAACCATATCAAAATGCAACTACCCTATAAACATGACGAGCCGCTGACCGCCGGCCAGCTTCGCAACAAACTCAAAGGCGTTTCCAATGACACGCCAATCTTCATCGTCCTTGACAAGAGCGATGAGAACTACGACGAGAATGGCAACCTCAAGTATGTTCACCCCGTGACCACCGTTGAGCGTGAAACCGTTTGGGATGAGTTTTCTGATTATCCGGAAAAGAACCTCATCCTCCACCTCGACGATAACTTTTATGAGCACTACGAGATGAAAGCGAAAGGAGGTGAGAAATGATTGAAGAGATAACGGGATATGTTGTCACTTGTGATGAATGTGGAACATCACTCTCTTTCAACGACTCAGATCAGGCAGTATTTGAAGATGACTTCATTGCCGAACAAGTAGCCGAAGAGTCGGGGTGGCGCAAAGTCCCTGGCAAACTGCTCTGTGAGGACTGCTATCACGATTACCTCAATCGAGAAGAGGAAGGAGGTGAGCAATGAGTGTCTTTGGAATTGGAGTAGAGTTCGGATTCGGACTTTGTTTCGCAATCTACATCTGTGATATAGCAGAAAAGGTCGGCAAATATTTAATCAATAAATATTGGAAAGGAGGTAAGGAATGAACAATAATGAATTATGCAACTACAATATGTCGGTCGCATTGAAAGTGGCCGGGTTTAATTGGCCAGTCGCAAACGCCTTTAGCCAGAAGATAAGGCTTGAACCATTCTCTATGGGGAATCTTAAAGCCATATCTTGTAAATCTCCGAAGAACTTCAATGACAATCGAAAGGGTTCTGGTGATGGAGTGCTGTTCCATTCTCGCCCTACGATTCACACTGCCGCCAAATGGCTTCGTGAAGAACTCGGCGTGGATCTTGTTATCAGCCCGAGATTCAACAGCAGAACCGGTGACCGCATCGGCTACTTTTGGCGATGGAGTCAGCGTACAGATGTCAATATGAACCCCAAAACGCACAAGTCATACGAGGCGGCTTTAGCCGACGCAATCTCGACAGTCCTTGATATGTTCACTCTTCAAAAATGTGATGAATTATGAGTAAAGCATATTTAGCTGACATCAGCGACCTGCAATTGGAGCGTTGGCTCCGCCGGCGCAATGCAGGGCAAATCGTTTGGCGCACCAAAGACGGCAAGGTCATCCCCATTAAGGATATGACAGATGAGCACCTCGCCAACACAATCGCAATGATTTCCAGAAACGAGCGTGAGAATTGGGAGTATAATGAGGCTCGCGGTTCTTGCTCCGAAGAAGACTTACGGATATGATAAAGCTACTTTACATCGACCTCTTTTGCGGCGCCGGCGGCACATCCACCGGCGTTAATTCTGCCCGTCTGGGAGGTGAGCAGTGTGCGAAAGTGATAGTCTGCGTCAATCACGATGAAAAGGCAATCGCCTCCCACCGCTCCAATCACCCGGACGCACTACATTTCACAGAGGACATCCGCACACTCAACCTCACCCCTCTTATAAAACACCTCGACCAACAGCGGACACTCTACCCCGAGGCAAAGATTGTTTTATGGGCTTCTCTTGAGTGTACCAATTTCAGCAAGGCGAAAGGCGGTTTGCCGCGCGACGCAGACAGCCGGACGCTTGCCGAGCATCTTTTCCGCTACATTCACGCTATCGAGCCGGACTTCATTCAGATTGAGAATGTGGCCGAGTTTATGAGCTGGGGAGATATGGATGAGAACGGCCGTCCTGTCAGTATGGATAAAGGCCGACTTTACACTCGCTGGGTCAAAAACGTCAAGGCTTGTGGCTATAACTTTGAGCATAGAATCCTCAATGCGGCCGACTATGGAGCGTACACGATGCGCAAGCGTTTCTTTGGCATTTTCGCCAAACGTGGCCTGCCAATAATATTTCCCGAACCCACCCACGCAAGGGGCGGGTTCGAGAAAGCAAAAAAGAGATGGCACGCAGTAAAGGAGGTTCTTGACTTGGAGGATGAGGGCAAATCCATATTCAATCGCCGGCGCCCTTTGTCGGAGAAAACGCTACTGCGCATCTACGCTGGATTGGTCAAGTTTATCGCCGGCGGTAAGGACGCTTTCATCATAAAGTGGAACTCGATAAACCAAAAGACCGGCAAATATATTCCGCCGGATCTTGACGCCCCGTGCCCGACTGTTGCTTGCCAGAACCGCCTCGGACTCGCAAAAGTAGTATTCTTATCAAAACAGTTCAGTGGCCACCCCGATAGCAAGAATATCTCAATAGATGAGCCTGCCGGAACAATCACCTGCCGAGACCACCACGCCATTGTGAGTTGCGAGAGGTTCATCAGTATGCAGTATGGCAATAGCTCGGCCATGTCGTTGGATGAGCCTACGGGGTGCATAGTCACACGGCCAAAGCAAAGCCTCGTCAGCGTGAAGCATTTCATTATGAATCCGCAGTACGCTTCCAAAGGCGGCTCGGTTGATGACCCTTGTTTTACCCTCATAGCGAGTATGAACAAGCGCCCTCCCTATCTGGTAACAACTGAATCAGGCGAGGTGGCCATTGAAATATATGACACGGATTCGCCTATGACCGTCAGGATTAAGGAATTTATGGCGATGTACAGTATTGTCGATATAAAAGTACGTATGTTCAAAGTGGAAGAGCTGCTACAAATTCAAGGCTTCCCCAAAAACTACGTCTTACTCGGCAATCAGGAGGACAAACAAAAATTCATAGGTAACGCAGTAGAGGTTAATATGGCCCGCGCCCTCTGTGAATCTCTCGCATCAGCAGTATAGCAATGGCAACACCCGAAAGCAATGGACTTGTCAGCATCAACGGCAAGCCACAAAAGGAGCGAGGTTTTAACTGAATGAGGTTGATAACCTATCTTACCGAGGATGGAGTAACTGAGTGGGAGCAGTGGCACGAAGCGCACATACAGGCATCTTCAGGCCAATGCCCTTATTACTCCCAATGCCCCAATTACAAACAAACAGTTGAAAAATATCAAAATCCCTATTAACAATGGAAGAAGCAAAAAACAAACCCACAAAGCGTGAGCGTCTTGCCAATATTGGTAAGGTAATCGCAGAAGTAACAACGGCACTGATGAGCACAATCTTCAGTGCCGTTGTCGTAGTTATCCTCTACGTCCTGTATATCCCCTTTGCGGTAGGAGGTGCATTGTTCAACCGTAAGGCCATTCGCGGCTTCTACTCCGACGTGTTCTACGCCGTCGACGGAATCAGTCAGCGGATGAAAAAACGAGAGGAGGAAGCTGCATGACTGAGGAAAAACTCAAATCCTCAATAACCCTGCATAGCGAAATTGAGGAAGTAAGGAAAGAAATACGACTTGTTGAATCTTGGGATGGAGATTTCCGGACAATGAGTTGCGACCATCGTATTATTCCCGATGACCTTAAAGCAGAAGTGACAAAGAACGTCAGTCAGGCTCTAAAAATGAGGCTCAATCTTAAACTCGAAAAACTTGAAAAAGAGTTTGCAGACTTATGAAGATATACATCTCACTACCCATCTCCGGCCTCAATCTCGCTCGATGTAAGGCGCGGGCCAATGAAGTCAAGCGAATGGTAGAGCGCAAAGGGCATGAGGTAATCACGCCCTTTGACGTTTGCCCCGAACCCGACAAGCCATACTCCTACTATATGGGCCGAGATATTGAGGCGCTGCTTGAATGTGACGCTATCCTGCGTTGTGCCGGATGGAGCAATTCAAGAGGTTGCGCCCTTGAATCCCAATGCGCCCACATCTACCACAAAACAATTTACGATCACGTCAACGAAATCAAACCAATCAAAAACAAGAAGTCATGAAGTATTATCTTTTGGGAGCAATCCCCCTTATCTTGCTTGTGGCGTTCATCACGCTCAAGCTGCTCAAAGTCATCGTCTGGCCTTGGTGGTGGGTTACCGCCCCGGCATGGGTGCCACTCATCCTCATAATCCTGCTCGGAATATTCGTGGTGTATGTGCTGCGAAAGGAAGAGAATAAAGATTGGTACATCTAATCCGACGCAATTCACGGAATCAGCAACCTCAAAGAATCCAACAATTTAGTAATATTCGGGATTTCAAGAATTTGCCGATTTGGATATTCTATGTTTTTTAGCAATATATTTGCGGCCATCATCAGAAAACATCATCAGATATGGCCCAGGCAGAAGACCGAATATATCCAAGCGACAACGAGCTTGAGATCCCGAATTTATTGTTGGAGTTGCAACCTCGCAACGGCTTGCTCCTTCCGTTCTCCGGATGGGGAGTGACACCACGCGCCAAGCGAGGAATCGCCACATATCACTTCTATGTCGATGACTACCGGTTCACCAACATTTGGCAACGCCCGGAGCGACTGGTGCAGAGCGGGTGCCAAGAGGCGGTAGAGCCTAACTTCTCGCTGTTCCAGACCACGCCCATTGCCTACGGCCTGCAACTCCTATATAAAAAGCGTTGGATTGCCCGATGGCTTCAGGAGTGCGGAGTCCGTGTATGGGTTGACCTCAACGTGGCGCCGAAGTTCCGAGAGTTGAATAAGCTCGGAGTCCCGAAAGGCTACAACGCATTTGCTACTCGCGGCCACGAAGGAGAGTTGTGTCATCTTGAAGCAGAATGGCAAATCGCAAAAGAGATTTCCGGAGTGGAAACGCTAAATATGATTGTTTATGGCGGCGGAGAAGCGTGTAAATCTTTTTGCAGACAACGGGGACTCATTTACGTTGACCCTTACCAAGTGGACCAGCGCAACAGCCGCAAGGAGGAGGCCAATTATGGCTAAATCGTATGGCGGGAGCCGAGCACTCACACCTGGCAGTAAGAATTATCAAGGCAGACGCGGAGATTATAATGAAAAAATGATGACAGGCGATTACTCTGAAGGTTATTTCAGCGATAAAGCCGGAGGATATTATCTTGTAGAAAAAAGCAATGCAAAACACTCCGACGAAGAGGTTGAGGCGGCAAAGATACTTGCCGACAAAGGCTACATTGTAAAACTCAAAGATGAAGCAGGTTCTGTGACAACGCCAGATGGTGAAGTGTTTTCCTATGCTTATGAACAACGGACGCCAGATAAGGCTTCAGGGCCAAAAGGTGTAATGAAGTGCATTGAACACGCATCAAAGAAGGTTCACAAAGGCGCTAAGATAGATGTGCCTTTAATCTACGACAAGCATAGGCGATTTACAAAAAGCGATATTGAGCAAGGCATAAAGTTATATGAGCAATATAACCGCACCCGATTCAAACAAATAATCGTTGTGTCGCCGTCAGGAAGAGTCCATAGACATAAACACAACGATTAAAAAAGTCTGGAGCGTGTGGGTCGGCCAGACTGTGCGCACTTCGGCTCCGAACTATCGGTATTCTATCCCGGGGGTTGCCCACATCCACACCGAGGCCTGCGCCTAACATTGCAAAATTACTCATTTTTAACGAACTAAACAAACCAATGAAAGTAATAATCACAGGCAGCGAGGGATTTATCGGCCGTGCGCTCTCGCTCGCCCTCCAAAAGCGCGGCGTTGAGGTCATAGGCGTAGACCGAAAGAACGGCCAGGAAGCCGCCGACATCGCCAAGTATATGCCCGATGACATCGACATTGTATTTCATCTCGCCGCCCAGACTTCCGTCTTTAACACGGATTTGATTCAGATCCGCAAAGACAACATCGACGCGTTCATGGCCGTTGTTGACGCTTGCGCCAAGCATCCCAACAAGCCGAAGCTGGTGTATGCCTCATCTTCCACGGCAAACCCACCGAACACAACCTCGCTCTACGGTATCACAAAGCATTTCGCCGAGGTATATGCCCAAATCTATCTGCCCTCGGCCACCGGCGCCCGTCTGCACAACGTATATGGCCCCAATCCGCGTCAAGGTACTCTTCTTTGGTGTCTGATGAATCAAGACCTTGTGACCATATACAACGAGGGCAAGAACGTGCGCCACTTCACCTACATTGACGATGTGGTTGAGGGCTTAATCTATGCCTATGCGTGCAATCTGCCACTCATCAACATCGCCAATCCCGAGGAAACATCAGTCCGGGAGTATGCTTTTGCTCTTGACAATGCACTGCATGAGGCTCGGACTCTCAACTTCGGCGGAAGCGGCGATATACTCACAATCTGCAACTTCGTTCCGGAAATTCGGGAGAAAGACCGACTGGAACAATCTATTGACACTCGACTTCCGATTGTCCCAATGGACTACACCACCGTTCATGATGGCCTTCTCAAAGTCGCTATTGATTACTACGATGGCAAGAAGTAAAATTACACGAATGGACAAATGGGATATCCCCACCTCACGGCCTCGGCTGAGGGGTGGGAATATCCCTTTGTGTGACCTTCGACCTCGCACTGTCCTTCACCAGCTTGGCGCCCTCCATTACTTCTCGCAGTTCCGGCGCACAAAGAAAGGCACGCCATTCAGCGAAATCAAGCAGTCGGAGGACATTGCCGAACTCTTTGCGGAGATGGCAGCTTCATTCCTGGCATCGTTCATCGCCAATACGGAAGACTGGGCAATCATCACCACGCCTCGCCGTCGGCATTACTCCTGTTTTCATTTCGCCACGGCTGTATGTGAACGCATCGCCCTCAAGCTCTGCATTCCGTTCTATCCCGATGCGGTGCAGTGCATCAACCGCAACCGACTCGCCCCGGAGTTCCATCACCTGCGACCAATCAAGGAGCGTCGGCTCATCATCTACGATGACATTATCACTACGGGCAGCACATTGACGGCTACGGCCGATTTGTTCGCTGACCGAGATTTCATCATCAACCTCATCAGCATAAACAACCGATAAATGGCACCCACAAGCGACAATCACAAACCAATCAGCCCCACATCGGGAGCGGGGAAGGGCCACAAATGCCTCCTATGGCGCTGCTGCGGCTATTTTACGGCCATTCTCCAAAAATTTTTCAAAAGCGGGAGAAAGCAAAAGGATAATAGAAAAGTTCCACCCAACCCCAATATCATCTCGCTTATTTCCCCAGCTCAAGAGTTAGAGTTCATCAACAATTTTACCGAAGAACTGTCAAGACAAGCAATACTTCATCTTGAACTCACTCGCAGATATGGCACATCAAACATTAAAGCTCCTTACGACTATGGCACGATCAACAAAGACAGCAGACGGACTCACTGAAAAGCAAGAGAGATTCTGCATTGAATACGTAGATAACGGAGGCAACGCTTCCGAAGCCTACCGCGTTTGTTACGACACTTCCTCTATGCAATCGGCCACCATAAACCGAGAAGCGTCAAGGCTCTTGCAAAACCACAAGATAGCCACAAGGATAGAAGCAATCAAGCAAGCACGCGCCGACCGCGCCCAGCGTGGCCGCGACATTATCAACAACGCCCTCCTTGACATCGTGGAAACCACCACCGATGACCTCTACTACACCGACCCCAAGACAGGCAAGATGAGAACACGCTCGCCTCAGCAACTCTCCAAGCGTGCCCGCAATGCTGTGAAGAGAATGACCAACGACAATGGCCGAGTGTCCTATGAACTTCACGGAAAGGTTGAGGCAATAAAGACCTACGCAGCCATCAACGGACTCAATGCTGCCCAGGAGGTCAATGTCAACAACCGAGGGAGTATGTCCGGCGAGATCCGCATAGGTTTTGATGATGAATAACAATAGCGAGGTGTAAGAAAAACCGCCCATTATAGTAACAATCCGTCATTGAGCGAGGAAAAATCCCCGAGTAAATACAAAACCGAGAAAGTAAAACCGCCCTAAAACCTATCAAATTGTAAAAACACGATGGTCATCAATTTCAAGAAGCTCAATCCACTTGGATTTCACCTGCTGAAGCTGTTCCAAGACCCGACAATCCGCCAGATTATACTATTCGGCGGGTCATCGTCGGGCAAGTCGTACAGTGTGGCCGAGGTGTTCTTGCTGATGTCATTGTTTGAGGGCAAGAACCAACTCGTAATGCGTAAGGTCGGGGCCAGTATCAAGGACTCGATATACGCATCATTCAAGGCGGCGGCCGAACACCTCGGTATTGCTGATCTGTTTCAGTTCAAGGACGGCATCAAGATAATTAAGTGCAAGGAGAATGGAGCAGAAATCAAATTCAAGGGTTTGGATGATTCCGAGAAGATTAAAGGCTTGGAGAGCATCAAGCGCGTATTCATGGATGAATGGAATGAGTATGAGGAAAAGGACTACAAGCAGATGAAGCTCCGTCTGCGCGGTATGAAAGGCCAGCAACTCGTTTTTGCGTTCAATCCAATCAAAGAGACGCACTGGATAAAAAAGAACGTATTTGACAAAGAGCAGTGGCACGATGTTCCGATGGAGGTAGAGTTGGCCGGAGTAAAGATTCCCTCACAGCTTACCGAGGTGAAGTCTTACCGAATGAACGCGCCAAAAACGATGATGCACAAGCGCACCGGCGAAATCATTGAACACCCATCTGATATGGCCGTACTCCAGACAACCTACCTCAATAACTTTTGGGTGGTAGGTTCGCCCGATGGAGCGTATGGCTATTACGATGATCAGGCAATCGCTACCTTTGAGCATGACCGAATCCACGACCCCGACTATTACAACGTGTATGCTCTGGGCGAATGGGGCGTTATCCGTACCGGCTCGGAATATTTCCACGCTTTCAATCGTGGCCAGCACTGCAAGCCGATTGAGTTTGACCCATCGCTCCCCATTCACATCTCCGTCGATAACAACCGACTCCCTTACATCTCTTACACCTTTTGGCAGGTTGACTACTCCAACGGCATTCAGCTCCGTCAGTTCCACGAGATATGCGCCACAAGCCCGGACAACTCGGCAAAGAAGTCAGCGGTATTGGTGGCCAAGTATCTCCGCTCTATCGGCTATCAGGATAAAATCTACCTCCACGGAGACTGCACCACACGCAACGGCAACACCATAGATGACGAGGGGCGCAGCTTCCTGGACAAAGTAATCTCCACTCTTACCGAAGAGGGTTTTGAGGTTGTGGATAATGTCAGCAAGAGCAATCCCTCCGTGCCTATGTCGGGTGAGTTCATCAACGCTATTTATGAGTTTGAATTTCCAGACATCAGAATCTTCATTGATGAGAACTGCGCCACCTCTATTGAGGATTATATGTCGGTGCAGAAAGATGCCAACGGCGCTATTCTCAAAACCAAGGTCAAGAACAAGATCACGATGCAGACCTATGAGGAACACGGCCACCTCTCCGACACCAAACGCTATATTGTGTGCGACATCTTGAATACGCAGTTTGTGGAATACTCCAATAAGCGCAAGCGCAACCTATACGCCAAAGATAACCTCATTCAGTTCTACAATCCCGGTACTGACAACGCCTACAATGCCGAGCTTGTCTATTGTATGCCCAATGTGGCTAACAAGTTCGTTATGGTCCACGGCAAGAAGTGCGGCGAGCAATGGCACATTGTTGATGTGGCTTTCTTTGAGACCTCATCAACCGAGGACATCAAGCAGCGACTTAACGCCATCTCCTGCTCTCCGACCTATCTTGAAGCCGGGCGGCCTTACTATCCATTCGTGCGAGAGTTGAGGAGTGAGGTTGAGTACACAATCAAAGTACTGCCGGAGGATGGAGATATTGACCGACGCATAGCGGCCACCTCCGATTTCGTCAAGACCTCAATCAAGTTCAACGAGTCGAAAATGGCCGACAGCGAAGAGTATGCGGACTTCATGACATCTCTCCTGGACTACAACAAAGACTCCCAAAACAAAGAGGCCAGTGCTGTTTTGAGTGGCTTCATAAAAGTTGCAGTAAAATTCTTTTCAAATGGCTAATCCTAACAAGTGGCGATATATCAATAATTTACCCCTCAAAAATCACTTTTTCAAAAATTGAAGAATTTGGCATTTTGAGAAACCGCTTGATTTATGGATTTACTTTGCTCTCAAATCAGAAACGAACATGAACCTCGTAAAGAAATTATTTGCGGTAGATGACTCAATCAAGTCGGCCAACTCGGGCAAAGGGTCGGCGGTAACGAGTGCGTCCAACCGCGTCATCTATGAGAGGGAGCTGGCTATGCCCTATGTGGCCGATGCCAACTTCCTACGCTTGTTTATGACAGTTCCGGAGGTGTTCTTTCCTATTGATTTCATTGCCTCTCGCATCGCCAAAGCTCACTTTGAGATAAAGCGCACGAAAGATGATAGCGTAGTATGGTGTAACCGCCGAATGAACAAGATACTCGCTAACCCGAATTGTCTTATGGGGTGGTCGGAGTTGATATATTCACATTTCGTTCACAAGCTGGCAACCGGCAATGCGTTCTTGAGAGCCGCTATGAGCGATATGTTGAAAGACAAAGCTAAGTATCGTTGGTGTGACCACTACTGGCCCATACTCACAACAAGCGTTAAAGCCGTACCCCCTTCGTATGAGTTACCTATCTATGGCATCTGCGACATAGATGACTTGATTGACCATTACGAGATTCAGGTCACTACGACCGGCACATTGAAAGTGCCCACGTTCCAGATGTGGCACGACCGCGATTTGATAGCGGATCTCCAGCACACCGGCAACCGATATCTGAAGAGCAAGAGCCGACTCGCCTCCGTGATGAAAGCCATCAGCAACCTCGTAGCCGTCTATGAAGCCCGAAATGTAATCTATGTCAAGCGTGGCGGTATCGGATTCCTGGTATCGCTCAAGAGAGATGAGACAGGCAGTACCGCGATGGAGCCAAAGGAAAAGAGAGAGATTGAGGACTACCTTGACAAGAGCTACGGCTTGGGCGAGGGACAACGGCCAATAGGTGTTACCGATGTACCGTTGTCGTTTGTCCGCACCAACCTCTCAATCTCGGAACTTCAACCCTTTGAGGAAACCTTGCAGGACGCTATCACTATTGCCGGAGTGTATGGCATTCCCGACGTGCTTGTGCCTCGCAAAGACCACAGCACATTCAACAACCAAGCCAATGCGGAGAAGACCGCCTATTGCGGTGTGATTATTCCGATGGCGCAAAAGTTCTGCAATGACCTCACTTCATTCCTCGGACTTGACAAAGACGGACTCTATCTCGATTGCAATTTCAGCGATGTGGATTGCTTGCAGTTGGGGCTCAAAGAGGCCGAGCAGGTCAAGAAACTCACCAATGACCGATGCCGTCAGCAGTTCAATGACGGACTCATAACTCTCAACGACTGGCGCGCCCAGATTCACGAGAGCCAAATTGATGAGGAAGAGATTCCGTTGTTCAGCAAGCTCAAATTCCAAATGAGCGATGAGGAATTAGCGGTAGTAGCCAAGATACTTAACAACCAATCAATATTAACCAACCAACCCTCAACAGGAGAAAGTAATCATGAACGAGACGAAACAAAGCCTGATTTATCAGACCAAAGCGAATGACGTTGATGAGAAGGGTATCGTCACGGTAGCCGTGAACGGTATAGGCATTGAGGACAGTCAGCACGACATCTCAGTGTCCGGCTCATTTGACCAGACATTAAAAGAGGACATCGGCCGTATGCGCCACTTCCTCAATCACGACACAACACAGCTATTGGGATGCCCCTTGGAGGGTGCCGAGAAGTCCGGCAACCTCGTAATGGTGTCGCAACTCAACCTCAAGAAGCAGATTGGCCGTGATACTCTGGAGGACTACAAGCTGTTTGCCGAGTGTGGGCGCACCCTTGAACATTCAATAGGAGTGCGAGCCATGAAGCGCGATGGCGAGGACCGACGCAAAGTGCTTCAGTGGAAGATGTTTGAGTTCTCGACGCTCACATCGTGGGGAAGCAACCCTCAAACATTCCTCGTGAACCTCAAAAGCGCCACCGCCCAGCAGGTGAGAGATGCAGTTGACTTAATCCGTGGAGCCTTCAAACAGCACGGATATTCAGACGAGCGTCTTAAACAATACGATATGGAACTGAACCTGCTACTCAAATCACTTGACGGCGGCACAATCGTAAGCTGCCCTCACTGCGGCTATCAGTTCGATTACGACCAGCAGCCCGAAATGACATTCGCGCAGCAGGTAATCGAAGCCGCCGCGATGTACCAGAGATGGATAACCGATGACATCGTGGAGCAAGAGATAAACCGACTGACCCCGGAAATCCGTCAGGAGGTACTCGCATTGCTCGACCAGTTCAAAGGAGACCGCTCCCTCATCACCGAGAAGTCCATCACCGACATTGCCGCTTTCGTGCGCTGTCCTCATTGCTACTCTCGCGTCTATCGTGCCAACAACATCATCAAGACTGAAGAGTCCACTGCGCCCGAGCCCACCGCAAAGGAAGATGACAAGAACGACGGCGAACTCAAAAACGTGAAGCCCTCATTCTGGGCAAAACTTAGTGACAATCTTTAACCAACCATTTTCATAATTATGATTAAGAAAGTTAACAAATCCGACCTCGGCATCAACTACGAGAAGTTCGATGGCGAGCAGCGCGCATTTCTTGAGAAGATGTGCGACATCGTAGTAAACGTGTGCAACAAGGCACTTGACGGTGCTATCTCTACCGAAGATGTAGATGAGAAGCTGAAGACCGTGAACGAATCTCTCAAAGCGTTCGACGCTGAGAAGTTCGCCGAGGTGGTAAAGAGCAACGAGGAGTTGCTTGAAACCGTCAAGGAACTTACCCAGAACATCGAAAAGATGAAGCAGAAAGGCATCGGCATGGACCGCTTCGCCAAGTTCGACGAGAGCCTTGAAACCATGTTCGAGTCCGAGAAGTTCAAGAGCTTCCTCGCCAACACCGCCCACGATGCACGCGGATTCGCTCTGAAAGATGTGTCGATGACCAACAACTACTCCGGCAGTGTACTCATCACCGACCAGCAGCAGGATCACATCGTTTCACGCATCACCGACAAGCAGCTTCATATCCGCGACCTCGCAACCGTACTCCAGGGCGACCCCAACTTCACCACCCTTGCGTGGCCGATGATCGAAGAACTGAACCGCAACGCCCGCTATGTGTCGGAAAACGGCACACTGCCTGAGTCTTCGTTCAAGCTCACCGAAAAGGAAACATCCGTGCGCCGTCTGGGTACTCACTTCGTCATGTCGAAGCGTATGCTCAAATGCCGCGCCTATGTTCGCTCGTTTATCCTCAACAAGATAGTCAGCGCCGTTCTCGATGCTGAGGACTTCGGTATCATCTTTGGTGACGGCTCGGGCGATATGGTCAAGGGTATCACCACCTATGAGGGCGTGCTCCCTGTTGAAACCATCGTCAACGACACCATCATCGCCGGTGCTGCCGGTAGCGTAAAGGGCGTGACCAAGGCCGCCAACGGAATCATGGTGGAACTCACCGCCCCCAATGACCTGCTCATCGAGGGCCTCCGCATCACGTTCACCGGTGCCACCGTGAACACCGACCTCAACGGCGTTCACGATGTCATCAAGCTCAACGATACACAGCTCCTCATCGAAGGCGCAGAGTACAAGGGCGATGAAACCTCCGTGGCCGCCATGACCTACAAAGTCAACAACGCCGCTTTCAAGAGCGTGGAAGCACCCAACTCTATCGACGCACTTGAAACCGCCATCGCCGTAATGACCTACGCCCAGTTTCGTCCGACTGTGCTCATGCTGAACCCCATCACTCTGAACAGCATCCGCACCGAGAAAGCAACCGACGGCAACCGCCTTGAAGTTGTCAAGGACATCAACGGCAATCCTGTAATCGGTGGCCTGCGTGTCATCGCATATCCCGGTATCCCTGCCGGCAAATACTTCCTCGGTGACTTCAAGGAAGGCGCGCAGATCGTTGAATACACCGGACTCACCATCGACTGGGCCGACGATGTCAACCACAAGCTCAAGAACCAAGTCGTGCTTATGGCTCAGGAAGAGCTTATCGTGCCCGTTTACTGCCCCTGGGCCTTCTCCTACGGCTCACTCAGCGCCCTCAAAACCGCAATCGCCAAAGACTAAGAACTATGGACTACAAACTCTCAGGCGATCCAAAGGAAGTCGAGAAGGTAATCCGTGAAAACCGCATCCGCATCCAGCGTGGAGTAATTTCGATTACTCCCCTGGACTGCGAGGTGCATACGGATAACTCCGATGTCATTGCTACCCTTCAGGAGCGCAATGCTGAACTTAATGAGATGTTCGCCAACGAATGCAAGGAACACTCTGCCGCTTGTGACCGAGCCAACGAACTTCAGATTAAGCTCAATAAGCTCCAAGAGGCCGGCGTTGACATTGACCTCATACTCGACACGCCAACCGAAGTGGCCGATGTGAAGCCCGAACCCGAATCCGACACCAAGGCAGAGCCAGAGGCCGACATTAAAGCAGAACCCGAGGCAGATGTCAAGGCTCCCGAACCCGAACCCACGGCCGACACCAAAACCACCAAGACGAAACGAACCAAGAAAACTGAATAGCCATGCTGATTGATGTTTCCTATTTCACAGCCGGGCCGCGCCAAATCTACAACGCCACATTCGGCAAAGGCACTCCCAAAGAGAATGCCGTGATTGAGCAATACATCGCGGAGTATCAGGAGGAGTTCCTTTGTCGTGTGCTCGGTGATGAGGTAGGCACTGCCTTGCAAAAGTATCTTGATGATCTTGACTGCGACCCCGAGTCCGAGATTGATAAAGATATGGATGCTCTCTGCGCCAAACTGCGCAAACCTTTCGCTGATTATGTGTTCTTCTACATTCTCCGCGATGCCGGTCAGACATCCACCATTACGGGATTGGTAAAACTCAAAGGTGCTAACCAGTACGTTGAGCCAATCGTGCGTCAGGTGTCAACGTGGAATAGGATGGCCAACAGCCTCAATTTGTTTGCCGAGTGGGTTGACAATGGTGAGTGCCCCGTGCCGGGGATTTCCATTGATGAGTATCTTCTTGAACCCATTAATCGATTCAATCTATGAAGCCAAGACCGAGAAAGCCGCGTAGTCGGGATATAACAAAGATTATAGAAGATGTTGTGGCATGTGTTCACAAGGGCCTTGATATAGCCTACACTGACTACAATGAGGAAGTCCACGAGGAGCATGAGCCTAATATCGGCTATGTCTTTGGCAATACCCAATACATCAAGACCTATCTCGATGAAATGAGCAAGGGCCAATATGGCTCTGATGAAAAGCTGCCGTTGATAGCACTGTTCACCCCGGTTGTCGAGGATAGGAACAATCCCGACTATGAAGCGGTTGTCAAGGTCAATATCCTCATCGCTTGCAAGACCAACCGTGACTGGAGCAACGAGCAGCGCCGCGATTATTCCTTTGCAAGTGTCCTTCGGCCGATATATGACCGATTCATTGAGGAACTGAAGGCCGACGGGCGGTTTGATTTCGGCTACAAGGAGGCCATACGGCACAGCTATTCGGAGAACTACTCTTATGGCAAATATGGGGCGTTCACCTCAACCGGGGACGAGGTGAGCGAACCCATAGATGCCATTGATATACGCAACCTCGAATTAAAAATTACACATCAAAATTGCAGAATACAATGAAAGTAAGAACTTGCAAAGGCAACGCCCTCTCTACGGGCGTCTCGGCTTGTCCCTATGACCGAGAGAAAATCATCTTCGCCATCGTGGTAGCTCACGGAGTAAAACTCCCTGCCGACATTTCAGGCGATACAATCGAAGAGTTGTGCCACGCTGACCGCCCGGAGCGAATCATGCCTATCGGTCAGTTTGTGGAATACGCCAAGAGCGGCGGCGAGCCCAACGTGGCCGCAGTCGGCTATGGTCCCAATCAGGTGAGCGATGTGAGCGCGCTCACCGACGCCTTCACAATGGGCACGTTCAACGATGTTCTGGCTCAGTCGCTCTCTCGCACGATGAACACTATCTTCGACGTGTATTTCGTTGACAAGAACAATGTCATCTACGGCATGGACGACGGCACCGACTCGCTTGCCGGCTTCCCTATGGCCTGCGTCTATCCCACAATCACTCAGTTCCCGACCTCCGGCGCCAAAGCCACGCTCCTTGTCAACTTCTGTTACCAGGACGCACGCAAGGCGTTTGAGAATACCAACTTTGAGCAGCTCGATTTCAATGTCGGCACTTTCGCTTATGGCCTGACTCCCGTCAAGTTCTACAAGGTCGAGACTAACAAATACAAAATCGTGGAAGCCATCGGCGGCCTTGACCGCACTGCCGAGTTCGGCGACTTAATCAGCAAGACTCCCACCGCCGCCCTCAAAGGCTCGGCCACCGGAGTTACCTATGATGCCGACACCGAGACTATCACCATCTCGACCTCTACGACACCTCAACTCAAATCACCTGCCGAACTCTACAAGGCCGGCATTAAAGGCATCGAGCAGGCCGTATGAACGAGATAAGATTCGAGGGCGTAACTTTCATAAAGTCCGAATGCGAAAAGATGAGCCGCGAAGATTTCATCAGTCGGCACCTTGACGTGTTCTGGACTGACAGAAAAGAGGCCACGCGGCGCAAGATGCTTGGCAAAGCCTACGACTTGATGGTGCCTCCGGTCAAGGCAGAAGAGTAACTAACCGGGCGGGGTGGCGATGTTCACTCCGCCTTTTTCTTAATCCTATGGCAGATATATTCCAAGTGAGCGATATGGTAACGCGAATGGTCGATGGCTTTGAGCCGGAAATCATTCAGTGCCTCGGCGATAATGCGGTTATTGCCGAGGATGCCGTGCGTGAGCAGATGTATAGCGGTATTGACGGTGAAGACAAGCATCTTGGACCCACATACGACAATGACCCATACTTTGAAGAGAAAGGGCCTTGGTATCATCGTAGCAGCGCATACAAGGAATGGAAGCGAGACATCACGCCGCCAACTGCCGGAGTAATGCTGATGCTCCAGCCTCGCCCCGATAACGTGCCGAACCTTTTCATTAACGGCAAATTTCATAGCGAGGTGTTCGCCACAATGCAAGGTGATACGCTCTCTATCGGTTGTGCCCCGGACGGAGATGGCCCGGACATCGTGCGCAAGTATGGAGATCAGCTCCTGCAACTCGGACCGACGGCCATAGGATATTTCAACACCCAATACATAATCCCTCACATCTGGCGATTCTTTGCCGATTGTGGATATACTCCCGACTGATATGAGCTGTGCGTGTGAACATAAGAAGATGGGCAGCGACCTTGACCGGATCCGCCGACTTGCCAAGACATTCGCCCAAATGGAGCAGAAAACCGTCGCCATAGTCCAGAACAATGACGGCACATACGGATTTTGCGCCCTCAGTGACAAAATAACAAAACCAATCATAGAATATATATCCGAATATTGATATGGCAGACCATAAGATAACCGATTTCGTTGACCAATCGGCCATTGACGGACTGAGGCGGCTCAAGGATGAATTGCTGACGGCTAAGGATACTTATATCCAGACGGCAACCGAACTCGCCAAGGGGCTGAAAGTGTCGGTCGACGGACTTGATCAGTTGGAGAAGCTGACAACGCAAGTGTCGAATCTCCAGCGGCAGGCGGCCGAAGCGACGCAGAAGCATAGCACCGCTCTTGAAGAGCAGGGCAAAATCGTTGCTAATACTACCAACACCATCTCCAGGCAGTTGATGGAGCAGGAGCGCGTCAACAAGACCTCTCGCGAAGCCTACACCGAACAGGAGAAAGTAAAGCAGCTCCTTGACCATTTCCACGACACCTACGAGAACCAAGTGCAGAGCCTTGTCAGGATTAACAGCCAGTTAGCCGCCAACTCAAAGGCTCAAAAGGATAACGAGAAGGCATTGGCGCAGGGCCGCATGACGATGGCTCAGTTTCAAGCGGCACAAACCGACCTCATAGCCCAGCATCGCTCCTTGACTCAGCAGAAGCGTACCCTAACGCAGATAATGGCGGCAGAGGAAAAGGCTAACCAATCCGTAGAGGGGAGCTACGTCCACATGTCGCAACAACTTGAACTGCTCAAAAAAGCCTATAAGGATTTGAGCGAGGAGGGGCGCAATTCCGATTTCGGCAAGGAGTTGGAGGAGGCCATTCAAAACCTCGACGCTCATCTGAAGGACACGGCCGCTGATATGGGAGAGTTTCAACGCAATGTAGGCAACTACGCCATTGCCGGACAAAACGGCATCGTTACTACCGAAAGCCTCATCGCGGTTATAAATCAGCAGGCAGTGACGATGAAGGATGTTGCCGACCAGACCAAGATACTTATTGAGGCCAAGGGGATGCTCGATACCACGGACGCAAACTATGGCGCCACCGTTGACGCTATCAATGACAAACTTGCCGAGAATAGGCAGCGACTTACAGATGTGAGCGACATAATGAACACTCAGGCCATATCAGTAGCCGAGGCCGAAGCACAGAACCAGCGACTGACTGAGGCGTTGAAAAATGTTGACCTTACCAGCGATGATGCGCAGTCCACCATTGAATCACTCAACGCCAAGATTGCTGAAAACAATGCAATAATTCAAGAGAACTCCGCCGGCAGTCAGAGCATCAAGAAAGACCTTAAAGAGTTGGTGCTTGAGATAGCCACGCTCACTATCCAATATCAGAGCCTTTCGGAAGAGGAACAGAACTCTGCCGACGGGCAAGCCCTTGCCGATCATATCCGCGACCTCACCGAGAGGGCCGGACAGTTGAAAGATGCCATTGCCGACACCAATCAGGCTATTACCAACGCTGCCTCAGATACTCGCGGGTTTGACCAGCTCGGCGGAACAATCCAACTCGCCATTGACGGATTCGGGCTCGCCACCGGTGCCGCAGAGATGCTCGGTATTTCTTCGGAAGACTTGGCAACCATACAGACCAAGCTACAAGCCGCCATAGCTGCCTCTAATGCGATGCAGTCCATCCAAAATACATTGCAGGCGCAGTCAGCTGTGATGCAGGGAGTCAACCTCGCGCAGACCAAACTGCGCACCGTGGCTGAGAATCTGCATACGGCAGCTCAAGGCAAAGGCGTAATCGCCACTACTGCACTTACTGTTGCTCAATGGGCGTTCAACGCTGCGGCAAGTGCAAACCCTATCGGACTTCTCATTGTGGCCATAGTAGCCGCCATTGCCGCAGTGTGGGGATTGGTCAAAGCCTTTCAAGCGTTCTTCGGTCCGAGCGATGAGGCATTGCAGAAGTACCAAGACCAGAAAAAGGCTCTTGAAGATTTGTGCGAGGCCAATGATAAACTCATCGACCGAATGAAAGCGAGGGGAGCGACCGAGGCCGAGCTGCTTAATCAGAGTCTTTTGAATAAGCAGGCGGAACGAGATGCGGCCTCCGCGCTCTTTGAACAGGCCAAAGAACTCTATGACGAGGATGAGGATGAGTACAAGGAAGCCCTCGAAGCCAAAAAGAAGGCCGATGAGGAGTTTGCGCAGAGCAAGGAAGATGGCCTCAACTATCTTCTCGGTGTCATACATGAAGCCGAAGAGGAGGAGAAAAAGCAACGCCTCGGCACTTACGAATATAAGCGTCAACTCATACAAGCCGAACTTCAACAGCAGAAAGCCATTGCCGCCACGCTTCTTGCTCAGGAGAAGATAACACGGCAAGTCTATGAGAACCTTTGCGCCTCACTCGATAAAGCCGCGCAGTTAAAGATTGACGCTGTCAATGCCGATGAGGAAAAGGCAAACAACAAGCCTAAGACCGTAGGCGGTGGCGGCAGTGGGCGTTCAAGTGGCGGAGGTAGCGGTACTAATGATGTTCAAAAAGCCGCTGATGAACTGAAAAAGGCAGTCCGTGCCGGCGAGGATGGTCTGTTGCAGTTGATTACCGACAGCCTTGAACGCCAGCGTCAGGCCGAGGTCAATTCTTATAACCGCAGAATTGATGACCTCAACGCAGAATATGAGAAGCGAAAAAAGCTGCTCGCCAAAAACAAGTCCGGACTCCAGCAACTTGAGGAGGCTCATAACCGAGAATTGGAGGGATTGGCCGCTGAACACGCCAAGAAACTTGAAGATATTGAGATTTCACGCATGGAACGCTTCAATAAGGCCGAGGCCGATTTCATTGACTCTCACCTCAACGCTGTTGAGAAAGGATCGGCAGAGGAATTGGAGTGGAGATTGAAAGATGTGGAGAATCAACGCTCCGCCGAACTTCTTGCAATCCATAAGGCCGAACAAGCCCATACGCTCACAACCGAGCAGGCCAATGAGATGCGTGCCAATCTTGTCCTCAAATATGCCCGACTTGAAACGGAGGCCAAGGAGCAATTCGCCAATGAGCAGATTCAAAAGGCTCAGGAGAAATATGCAGCAGAGGCCGTCATAGCCGATAACGCCTATAATCAGACTCTCAACAAGCTCAACGCCAAATACGCCGAGGAATTGAAAGCCGCCGGCAACAATATGGCATTGCGTGAGGCCATAACACAAAAGCACGAGGAAGAGGTTGCCAGGCTTACCGAAATCTACGCCCAGCAACGCGCTCAGGCTTCCGTGCAATCATTGGAACAGCTCCTTAAAAACGAGGATATGTCAGCCGAGGAGCGCCAGCAACTCGAAGATCAACTCGCCAAGGCGAAGATTGAGGCCGAGAAAGCCGTCACCGATGCCGTTATTGCAGAGAATCAGCGTCAGGTCGATGCCGACACCAAGGCATTTCAGAAGCGCATGGAGAATGTGCAAAAGTGGCTCCAAGTCGCATCTGATGGACTCAACGCCATCAATGACCTCGCTTCTGCAATTTTCGATGCTAAAATTGAGCGCATAGAGGCAGAGCAAGAATCTAATACGGAAGCCGGAGAAGCCGAGCAGGAGCGTATTGCCGAACTTGTCGAAAAGAACGTCATCACCGAGGAAGAGGGAGAGGCTCGCAAACGTGCAGCCGCTGACCGCACCCAGAAAAAGGAAGCTGAACTTGAAAAGAAAAAGCAGGAACTCAAATACAAGCAGGCCGTTTGGGATAAGGCTAACCAACTCGCCCAGGCCGGTATCAATACGGCTATGTCTATCACGCAGACCGCAGCTCAACTCGGATTCCCTGCCGCAATTCCTTTCATAGCCATTGCCGGTGCTATGGGCGCCATTCAGATAGCCACAATCCTTGCGACACCGATTCCCAAATACGCCAAAGGCACGAAAGACCACCCCGGCGGCTTGGCTATTGTCGGCGATGGTGGCCGTCAGGAAGTAGTGTCTTACGGCGGCAATATGTTCCTCACTCCCGATACGCCCACGCTTATTGATATGCCCAAGGGTGCGGAGGTATTCCCGGACGCTGACAAGCTCCTTGCATCGAATAAAAACCTTGCCGGGGCTATGCTTCAACTCGGAGACGGGCCGCAGGTAGTAGTCAATAACGATTACTCGGATCTGAAGCGAGAGATTGTGTTTGTAGGTCAACTCATAAAGGCTCAAACCAAATCACATCGGCGAAGCGCATCAAGAATCAACTACGCACAAATGAAAGCAATCTACGAATTATGATTACATCACTCTCAAAACTCACTATGCGCCAGTATATCGAGCTGGTGTGCGGTGATATGTCGGTACTCAAAGGCGGCGCCGAGGTTATTCCTCCTGCCAAGTTGGGCGAAACACGCAAGCGACTCATATACGAATACTCACGTCTATCGGACAATGCAGGCTCGAAGGTATTCCTCAATGACCACGTTTTGCGAGTAAGGGCCAAAGCTGAACTCACTATGTTCCAATGCCTCAATAATGCGCTTCTGCTCGGCGCGTTCGATGAGGTCCGGGGCGTACTCAAAGAGTACGGCATTACGCGCAAGATGGATGACAATCAGTTGGCCAATGAGGTCAAGCGACTGCTCAAACGGGCAAGAACCAATATCAAACGGAGCGAGGAAGATTCCGATAAGACTAATGAAAAGCAACCCACACCGGAAGAGATACGCACTCATTTTGACCGTCAGGCGGCATCGCTGATGAGTTACTTCAAGTTCCAGATTGATTTGGATAGAATCTCCGCTTCACAATTCGCCTGCCTTGTGGACCAGGCACACAGACAAATCAATGCGCAGATGGCCGCTTTGAGCAAAAAGTAATCACATAGTGTTATATGTGTGAAGGAGGTACGCAGTCGTGTATCTCCTTTTTTCGTAACTACACCGCACTTTTGGGTGGGTTGTTAGTAATGCTCATAAAACCCAAAAACAATGGATTATGAGCAAGAAAACTAATAAACTCTCACAAATATCTGCACGAATTGGGCGAGTTGAGCGTAAGTGCAACCGCCTCATCGCTGAGGTTTCAGCGCTCCGCAAGGCTCTCACGCCTCAAACCTCCGAGATAGATGAAGTAATCGGCCACCTCCACCGGACCGCAACCGCCTTGCGTGAACAGAGCCGGAGTCAGCGCCGATATTACTCACGAATTGCAAAGGAGGATTAGCCTATGCGGTTCGATGATGTAGTCGTCGGGCATATCGGATGGATTGCCCGCGTTGCCTTCCGCTTTTACAAGCACAAGGCAGATGCAGATGATCTCGCACAAGAGACGCTTTTAAGGATATACGCCAACCGCGAAAAGTTCAATAACGCCCGCGATTTCAAGCCGTGGGCGTTAACTATTATGACCAATATCGTAAAGACCCAGCACGCCCGGAAGGAGTGTGTGCCGTTTGTTGGGATTGATGATGATTTTGATGCACTATCTTCGATACGAGCCGACAGCCTCACCAATTACCACGATGTGTTGGAAGCCATACATCGGAGCGCAAGAGTCTCGATCGGCGTTCAGTGCGTGATGTTGTATGCCGAGGGCTATTCCTACGATGAGATAGCCGAGATGTTAGGCATCAAGCCCGGCACCGTCAAAAGCAGGGTAGCCGCCGGCCGTGCTGCTATACGTGCGGCCCTTGAATAGTTGGTGAGGAAGGAAACTTCCCTACCAAACGTCAGTAAATGTTAAGGTGCTATTTCAGCCTAAAATGGTGGCTGAAATGGTGCCTGTAATCCGCTAATAATGACTATCTTTACAACATCAAATAAAACACAAGTCAAACCAAATAACCACAAGAGATATGGAAACAAAGTCAAACCAAATAAACCCCGTGAACATGGAAAAAAAGTCAAATTTCCGAGTAAGAGTGATGAAGTACGCATGGCAGCTCTGGCGTGCCACCAAGCAGGCTTGGAGAGTCTGCATGATTAAAGCGTGGGAGCTTTACCGCCTCGCGAAGAAGATGCGTGAGGGCACAGTGTCCTTCTACTATCAGAAAGCCGACGGCTCTATCCGCAAGGCTGTGGGCACTCTCCGCAATCTTCCTGCCGGCGCAACCCTCAACGGCAAAAAGATGACCAAGCCGTCATTCAAAACCTTTGCCTACTTCGACGTAGAAAAGAACGCCTTCCGTTGCTTCAAGATTGAGAACCTCATCTGTATCGCATCCTAACCGATTACTCGGCAAGAGAGGCCACCAGTTTAACCGCCGGTGGCCTCATATATTAATTTGCTCAAATGTTGATTACAAGATAAAGTTGCGGACATTCAATAAGTTAAGGCCAATTTTTGGCGTTTTTGAAAATCAGAGAATTTGCGATTTTGCGTAACCGCTTGATTTATGAGCTTACTTTGTGCCAAAACTATTCCCCGGCACAATGAAAACAAAGTTTATACTCACAATCAACGGCAAGGAGAACGAGCTGACATCCGATTGCATCGCTAATTGGGATGAGGTGATGTGTACCTACAAGCGCACCGATTTCAGCGGTGTGGTGAGGTCAATATCATCTAAATTCCAATTTGCCAAGGAAGCCTATGAGATGCTACTTTCGGCCTTTCTCCAAGATGCGGTTAGGACATCCGCATCGGTAGCAATATTCGTTTTGAACGATGACTGGTCCTGGAGCAAAGTATTTGAGTCGGCATTGAACTTCTCAACCGTCACATGGGACAACTACACGTTCAACATCAACTGCATTGACGATAGCCTCGCATCGCTCATCAAGGCCCGTAAGAGTACCAAATATGAGTTTGAGATTGGCAATGATATTGAGGTCGGGGGCATCCTTAACTTCGACCGCATCACAATGCAGAACTCTTGCGCCCACGAGATAATGGGAGAAGAGAATGCAAGTAATGGGGCAGTATATCTTAAAGATGCCGGATCGTCTACAAGATTGCCGGTTTACTCTCTAACCTCTGAAACTTTTGAAAATTCTCCGATTCTTTTTGAGGATCAGACTACAGATAAAGGATCTGCCTTTATCTCCGCAGTCCGTTCTGCATCTAATATGAAGATGCGAATAGAAATCTGGTCTAATGCTACGGGTAATTTTTGGGGTACTGCTGAGTCTGTCGAAATTCATTTGATGAAGTTTTCTGACAATGATAGCAACTTGACAGACTTGGGTGCAATATACAAATATTCTGGTGTAAAACTACACCAAACTGCTTTCGGGTCAACGTGGGGAATGGCAGAGCGGACGTGTGTCGGAACATATAAGACCATAGAAGAATTGAAACGCACACATCCCAATCCTGCTCAGAATGTTTGGGCAATTATTAATCCTGGAACTACACTTGGTGATGCTGAGTCCGTATATTTCACACCTGTATCCAATAAAAAAGAATTAGTACAATGGGAAGCAGGTAACATTCAGAAATCCACCGCATATAGAGGCGGACCAGTTACATCTATCAGTTGTCTGAATGTGAAATACATAATGGAGTTTGACTATCCCAGCCTCCCCTCTGGAAGTAAGTTCGCATTGTTTTACACTTGCAAATTACATGGAAGAAGTCAGAGTGTAGGTGAATTTACTTGGTATTTCCCAATATTCTCCAAAATCACAACAAAATGGGACAGTAAGGCTAATCCTATCGACATAAATGCCATAAAGCCAATTACGCTTTTATCATCGCTGATGGAGAAAATGAGCGATGGGAAGTACAATATTTTACCACGATTCAGTGAGTTTGATGCTCGACTGAATAAAACATATCTGCTTGCCGCTGAAAGTGTCCGAGCGATTGCAGATGCCAAAATCTATACTACATTCAACGACTTCTGCGATTGGATGGAAACAGTATTTGGATATGTTTACACCCTTGGTGAACCAATCCCGGCTAAATACAATGGTATGATTGAGATTAGTGGCATTGAAGATGACTGGTCTTTTGATGTTGGAGATATTCATGGCCGTGTGGTAGATGGATATTGCCCGGATGGTTATTATGGGGAAGCTCCGTTCTTTATCCGCACTCATAACTGTTTTTGCGTATGGGACAATCACGAGACAGGCAATGTTTACACGCAGTGGAAAGACTCCTACAAGTACAACGATGAAAATGGCGTAGGGCGTAGAGACCTCATCTTTGATGATGGTCGCAAATACTACGTTATGGGCGAGAATGATGATTTGGTTGAATTTGTCGGAGATGCCAAAGCCGCATCCCGCATAACTCAGCCTATCAATTTCATTCATCGTAGTGAACTGTTCCAAAATCAAGACCAGGGATTGATTTTCTACGATGCAAAAGAGCCTCAAAACAAAGTCAACAACTCAATCCTATATTCAGTGGTTGAGGTTGGATACGAGAAGCAGGACTATGAGACAGAGTGCGGTCGTGACGAGTGGAACTTCATGAACTACTACAACACCGGCGTTGATGTCATTGAGAAAAAACTGACGCTCCAAAGCAAATATCGAGCTGATTGCTATGGATTGGAGTTTTTGTCGCAAGAGCGTGCAAAAGACTCCACCGACAACAAGTCCGATAACACTGTATTCTTTGTTTATACAAAACTCGAAACGAAAGAAGAGGAACAAGAATCAGGAGAGGCCGGAAGTCGTGGAGATGACGATGAGGTAACAGTACAAGAAACAACGACACTCAAAATTGACCGTTCGGCCAAAATCCAAGGAGCATTGACCAACACCGTTTTCAACGGCGAGTTCAGCCCCTACTACTGCGTCAAGGCCAACGAGGGCTACATCTCGGCCGTGGCCCCTAACGTGGTTCTTCAGTTCGCTTCAAGCGACGGCAATTCGGACATCATTATTGACGGCATTAAGACCACCGCGAACATACCCCTCACGCAACGGCTTTTCTCGGAGTCTGAGTTTGAATTTGTGGCCACGGATCTTGAGCGGTCGATTGATTTCAGCAAGCTAATCAAAGTCGTTAGCAACGGACTCATTTACTCCGGCTTTTTGAAGGAAACAGAGTTCTGCTATCCCAAGCCCCAGGAAGTTAAATATACCCTCATCGTTAAAGACATCAAGCCTATATGATAATAAGCCCATTCACGCCTCTATTTTTCGAGGACTTCAAGAGCGATGGCATAGAGAGCCGATATCTTCAAGTATTTGCTACCACCGATCAAATACTTTTAGAGTGTCTTTGTGCGCCCGATGAAACATTCTTTGATTTCGTCGTGAGCGGTACGACTGAAGATGGGCAAAGCCAATACAGCCAACTCACGCACAACTCTTGGACGTTGTCCGATGGGAGCGTTCTTTGGTTCGCAGTCATATCGGGCTTGGCTCCCGGAATCTACCAAGTCCTCAATCCTGCCAAAGGCATCACAAGCCATCTCTTCCGCATTACCAACGACCCTGCCGAGCTTGCTAAAACCACCCTCATTCAATATGCAATGAAGGACAACAAGCAGCGTCAGGATGCGGTGTTCATAATCGACGGTATGAGGTACTTCTTTGATTTCCGTGTACCAGGAGGCTTCAAGGATAGCGGGTGGACTTTCGCCGTGGAGAATGAGCAATTCATAACCCCGGAGTCCGACCCAATCGAACTCTTTGCGCTGGAGTCCACTCAAAAGAAATTCACAATGGGAGGTCAGGAGGGAGTACCGGTGCATTTCGCAGAAATGCTCAATCGCTTGCTCACCTGCTCCTATGTCTATTTCGATGGAGTTAGGTACGCCAGAAAAGACTCCTCCGTGCCGGAGATGAACGTGCAGATTGAGGGGCTTGACTCTTTCGTGTTCACTCAACTGCTCCAAAAGGTCAACAACCTCAACCCGACCATTGAAACCTCCAACCACCTCATCATGCGTCGCATTGATGACACTCTATACCGAGTCACAAGCAACACCAATAACCGAATAATTAAATAAACCAATGACAGAATCCGAAAAACAAGTCATCATTGATGCGGTGCTTTCGGCACTCCGCACCAATTCACGGACGATAGAGCAGCTAACGCCCGTGGCCTCGCTTTCGGCATCGGATTACTTTGAAGTCAATGGGGGGCGAAGGATAGCGTACACCGTTCTCGCCAAACTCATTGCCACATTGTCAGAATCCGAGCAAAGCAACTTGCAGGCGGCAATCGACCGAAAGGAGCTTCAGTCCGTGGCAATCACGACAACGCAGAGTTCTGCCACGCTTACAATCAAGAGCGTCGGCAAAACTATCTCATGCTCCATTCCTATTTCCACGACATCGCAAGCAGGCTTCATCACGGCCGCCGACAAAGTAAAACTTGACTCAGCCTATAACAATGCCGATTCTGCTTTGACACAAGCCAAAGCGGCTCAAACAACAGCCAACAATGCAAAGAGCGCAGCCGATACCGCCAATTCAGGCGTGTCGGCAATCAACTCCAAAATCGGCAAAGCCAATGGCATAGCCCCTCTTGATGAGAGTGGCAAAGTTCCTGCGGCCAATCTCCCCGGATACGTTGATGATGTAGTCGAGTTCAATGCCATCGTAACCGGCATAACGTCTCAAATGGCATCCTCCAGCAAAAAGTCAACAGACTCAGGCTGTATGGTGGTTTACAATGCTGATACCAACCGCTTCGTTCTTGCAGTGTCAAACCGAATCATCACTGATGGGACAAATTGGGACGCTATACTGCGGCCCCAGCGGTTAGCTAACAATCCCACTCCGGCCATTGTAGGTGGTGAGGTTACAAAATATGAGGTATCTGATTATTGGGAGATAAAAGGCGATAATGTAGCGTTGATAACCTCCATATTCACTTACTACAATAATTGGGCCGATGCATACCTATTCGGAGAAACCGCCGACTTGGATGGCCGCATACCTGTTGCAGGCAAAATTTACACCTGTACCTCTGAAAACAAAACGTTCCGTTGGAGCGGTTCTGAACTCATAGCCATAGGCTCTGACCTCGCTCTCGGCCATGTTGCCGGATCTGCTTTCCCCGGCGATGAAGGCGCGCAGTTGCAGGAGCAGATTCGCTGGGCGAATAATGGGATATTAGACAATGCACATCGGATTGATGTGATAGGCATACTTCCCGCAGACGGCCAATGGGACGGCAACGGTAGCGAGCCTACAAGTGGAGTTTGGCTATGCCCCAACGAAGATGAATATGACCCCGGACTATATTTCCGCAGCTTCGGCAACACGAACTTTTACAACATAGCCGAAGAAACATACAACTCCGACTTCACATATAATTCCGGTTGGCTCTACCGTCTGCCCGATGGCATCTATCGTATCAACAACGACAAGCTCGAATCTATCTCCGGCTCTGCGGTGGGTAACACCTACAACGCCACCGTAGAGATACCTCTGCCGACCGGCGAATACTACTCTGACATCAATGCAGAGGTGCAGTCACACAACGTCCTTCAGGCTATTCTCAAAGAGGGAGTAGCCTCGCTTGGATTGCAGATAACATTCGCTATTGGGGCCTCCTCATGGAAAACTTACCAATACGTTGGCCCGAACCTCACCGATACACAATTCCTCAATCCAGCGAATTGGGTTGACCTCGCTGGTATGTCGGCCGGCGCAGAGGCGATTATAAATGTGGATGCTCTTTGTCCTCGCACGGTAGCCGGATACTACACCAAAGACACCGCCATTGACGCAATACTTGCGGAACAAACCAAGTCGGGAATCAACTACGCCAAGGGAGGCCTTGTCATCACATATCGGACGGGGGAGTACACTTGGGAAACATATCAGTTCACTGGGCAACCTACGGACTTTGCCAGCAAAGATTTGTGGAAAGAGTTTGGCGGAGGCGGCTCCGTCAAAACATCTGACACACCCGAAAAGGACGGCAAAGAAGCTCTTTCCACGGGTGGAGCTTACGAAATGGAGCAAAAATCTTTCGCGGGTTTGGAAATCACCCCGGACCCCGACGATTACATCATCCAGGGCGTTGACAAGACCGGCAATGCAATCGGTGAGGCGGTGAAGATACCCAAGAGCAATGGCGCCGGCGGAGCGACCGGTTCGACGCTTTCTATCTATCCCGACAATCCAGCACCTTACGCTGCATTTGGTTCTGACATCATCGTCAACGCGGCCATTCGTTCCGTGTCCTATGATGGAGGGGAAGAAATTGCCGGAGTAATACGCAAGGTTGAGATTATTGACGCAACGTCGGGCTTATCCCTTTGGAGCGAGAATATCAACCAGAACTCCTCGACTTCCGCGACAAACTACTCGTTCAAATTTGACTTCACACCTTACTTCACTGAGGCGGCAGCGAAAGATTTCACCCTCGTTGCCTACGATGCTGAGGGCAATATCAAGCGGCGCACAATCACCGTTACAGCCGTAGATGTAACCTGCACTTCGGTTCAGACCCTTAACTACACGACAAGCTCCGCGCTTGAAGTCGGCGGTACAACCAAGAACCTGCTCATGTACAAATTCGCCAACAACGTATCAAAGCAGGGTGTCAAGGTATTTACTGAAATGTTCTATAACGGCGAATGGCGAAGCCTTGGCGTGGCGACCATAACCGACAGTTACTCCCACTCCATCTCGATAGACCCCTGTAACGTGTTCGGCGGGGGAGAGCGTCTGGGACACGGCTCATATCCTGTCCGCGTCTATGGCGAGGATGTCGCCTCCGGTGTTACGGGCAATACTATCTATACCTCGGTAATGTGCGTGGACTCCATCTCCAAGGAGCCCATCGTGGCTTTACGATTCAACGATGCCAACAATGGCGTTGTCAGGCTTTATGACAATCTTGAAATAGAGGTTGCCGCCTACACACCCGGCAAGAACTCCACAACCGCCGAAGTCTATATCGACGGCAAGGAGGTCACATCCGTAGAATGCCAAATCTCGCAGACGTATCCGGTACGTAAACAGATTCAAGGTTATGCCACCGACGGCAGCGCCACCATTGAAGTCTATGCGCAGAACGGCAATAGTCAGACCTATCCTATTACCGTTAAGGTCATCGGATCTGCCATCAACGCAATCATAAAAGAGGGCGCATTGTTCGGTTATGACTTCTCCACCCGAAGCAACTCCGAGCCGGACCACACAATCAGCAATGGCGGTTTTGAAATGTCGGTTGAGGGTTCAAACTGGTCATCAAATGGCTTTGCCACCTACCTTGGCGAGAACTGCCTCCGTATCGCAGAGAATGTCAAGGCCACCATTCCTTACGCTCCGTTTGGTACGGCTGCTACTGAGCGCACTAATGGTATGGCGTTCCAGTTCGCGTTCGCCACCAACAACATCAAGGACGACACCGCTAAACTGATGGAGTGTTTCGACTCCGATTCAGGCACTGGCTTTTATGTGACCGGTAACGAGATTGTTCTGTATTGCAAGACGGGTACACCCTCGACCATCACACGCTCATTCAAGTGTGGGGAGAAATACACAGTCGGCATAGTCGTAGAGCCTTCCACAATCACAGTGCGCCGTGGCTCAACTGAGTATGCGACAATCAAACTCTACGTTGATGGTGAGGAAATCGGTGCTATCGGTTACGTTGCCAACTCCGGCGCGATACTCAACACCAAGCACATCACATTCGACGGAACAGAGGGAGATTTCTATCTCTACTACACACTCGCCTACGACAGCTACTATGAATGGGCGCAGGCTTTCCAGAACTACCTCTGCAAACTTACAGACACCGAGGCGATGATTGCTGAGTACGACAAGGAGAACGTGCTCGACAATCAGAACCGCCCCTCTATGAGCCTGCTTAAAGAGAAAGGCATACCGTACTATGTAGTAGTTGCTCCTCAGGCTACGTTTGACACATTCGACGGAGACATCGACACCTCCACAAAGTTTGAGTGTACCCTCTACTACTTCCACCCGACATTGCCGTGGCGCTCATTCAAGGCAGAACACGTTCAGTGGCGCCGTCAGGGTACAACCTCGGCCAAGCGTCCTATCAAGAATGACCGCTTCTATCTGCGCAAGAACAGCGGATGGAAAGTAACTCCGCTTAACCCCGAATACACCAATGCGGACGCGCTCAAAACTTATGAGCTTTTTGATCTGGGCTATATCCGAATTGGAGTCAACACAATTCCTATTGCAATCATCACAGTCAAGGTTGACTACTCGGACTCTTCGATGGCAAATGACTGCGGTGTGTGTGATATGATGAACGCCACGTTCCGCGCCCTCGGCTCCAACTATATGACCCCGGCGCAGCGTGCGTTTGATGGCACATGGACTAAGAGCGGAGTAAAAGTGACCGACCTTGAAATGAACCACTCTACAGCCAATCACCCGATTGCGGCTTTCCGAGCTACGTCCGATTCTCTCGCTGACGCGTGGTTCCACGCCCGAGGCAATTGGAAAGAGGACAAAGGCGAGCAGGTAGCGCTTGGCTTCCAAGACACTCCCGGCTACAATCTCGGCTGCATGAATTACGGCTCGTTTATAGAGTTCTTCGGCAAGCCTCAATACGACAACTCTGGAAAGTACGTCGGCCAAGAAACTCTCGACCAAATTATGGCCCGATTCAAAACCACAGAGGGCCTTGACACAAGCAAGCCTTACATCCTCTCGCAGTACTGCGGACGTGACTATCGCGTAATGCGGTTCAGCGGTGGTGAGTGGGCACGCTCCACCGGCTCAATGAAGCAGGTAGGCGGCAAGTGGATTATCTCCGGCGATGTCCTCAACCCGGTAAGCGGTTTTGAACTTATCACCTACGATGCGATGGACTGGTTCATGGGGGTCGGCTCTGTTGATGATATGATGGCCCCTGTCAAAACCCAATCGTCGTGGGTCTCCAAACTCAACCTCGGCCAAGAGACATATCCGGCATGGACTCAGTATTTTGAGTGTATGGTGGATGATGACCAGCTTCAGGAAGACCTCGCTATGGGGCGCAAAGTTCCTTACGAACTTTACAACGTCCTCCAGTTCTGCGACTCCTGCGACTACTCCAAGGCAGAGCTTGCCGCCACATGGAAAAAGCTGTGGAGGGAGAACGCATGGCGATACATGAGCATACAGTCGCTCCTTGCCTACTATACGTTCACCGACTATCTCGCCGCCGTGGATCAGCAGGCGAAGAATATGCAGCCTATGTTCTTCCTCGAAGATGGCAGCTGGGTTGAGAATGGCGAATATCACTCGCCGTCCTCAATGGAGCCGCTACGCATGTACTTCAACAAAGTATATGACTGCGACACCTGCAACGGCAAGGATAACGATGGCGGCAACACGATTCCGGCAGAACTCAACCCCGAGGAAGATGACAAGTGCTATGCAGGACGTGGATCAATCCTCTGGAACAATCTGCGCCGTTGTGACAATCAGGAGATGATTGCTGACGCAAGCGGCAATGTCCTCACACTTCCCGGTGTTGTCGGCACTATGCGAAATCTCCCGGAAGTGGACGGCATCGGTGCCGGCCCGTTCTCGCCCAAAGGAGCGCAATACTACTTCGTGCAGAAGCGTATTGAGATGTGGCCGAAGGTCGTTTGCACCTTTGACTGCGAGCGCAAGTATATCAAGTATTCCGAGACCTACACAGACATCTACTATTACGCCCTGCATGGTTCGGGCCGTCAGTCTCTCCCTCGCTTCATAGAGCAGCGTTGGCGTGTGCGTGACGGTTACTATCAGACCGGCGACTTCAAGGATGCAAGCCACGTCCTCGGCGGTCGTATCGGAGCCAAGACAGGGGCGGTTATCCGCTTCCGTGCAGGAAAGTCCGGCTATTATGGCATCGGTAATGACGGCGGTAACGTAACGCAGGGGATGTATCTCAAAGCTGGAGAAGAAGGCGTTTTTACGGACTTCCAGCACGGCGATAACATCTTGCTCTACATCTACCAGGCCGACCAGATGAGTGAGATTGACCTCTCGCAGATTTCCATTGACCCGAACTTCCAGTTCTCGCAGATGAAACTCGCCGAGAAGATTGTGATTGGCTCGGATACACACAAAGATTTATGGCGACTCTCACCCGGCAATACGGGTTTTCTCACAAATATGAACCTCGGCGACCTGCCGTTCCTTCGCTACCTTGACGTGCGTACCACGGAGGTAACGACTATAAATGCCGCCAAGTGTCCACGTTTGGAGGAAGTGTATGCCAAAGGCTCCGACCTGTCAACAATCACGTTGGCTGAAACATCGCCTATCTTCACACTCCAGTTGCCGGCTACGATGACCGACCTCTCGTTTGTCAACCTCCCGAATCTTTCATATCCAGGCGGTTTGACAATCGAGGGCATGAGCAGCGTTATACGCCTTATGCTTGCAGGTTGTCCGAACATTGACCCGATGACACTCATCAACGGAATAGTGACCTCATCCAATGTGCGTTATATCCGACTGCCGGATGTTAACATCACTGCCCCCTCATCAATCCTTTACTCCCTGCAAAACAGCGGAGCGATAGGTCTTGACCCCAGCGGCCAAGCCTATGAGGAAAGCGGCAGATGTTCGGGTATCACCGGTCGATGGATTATGTCAGACCTCATCGAAGATTCCGCACTTGCTGCCTTTGGCAGATACTTCCCCCAACTAATCCTCCACAACTCGCAGTTCTCTATCATCAAATCGCAGAACGATGACAACGATGAATCGAACAAAATGACGAACCTCGACAATAATACCGGCCGAGACTTCAACACTCCATTTGTTCAGAGTGGCCACCTGCTTGCGATTGAGAAGGACACGCATACTTACAAGTGTACTTACAATGAAAAGCTCAACCGTATGGAGGGCGAGGAACTTGACGACAACGACTTCAACTTCTTTGCCGACGGCAGCTCCATTGACCTTACTGACAACGCTGGAGAGGGCTACGATATAATGTGGCATCTCTGCCATTGTTGGTACAAAGGCATCAACGACTACAAGAATCAGGCTATTTACTACGTATGGTCTCACTGCGTAAACGAGCCTATCAGCACCGCAAGCAAATGCGTGCGCAAAGCCATCGGCGACCTCCTCTATAAAGAGAACTGCGGTGTGTATGTCAATGATGCTTATGTAGGTACTGATGTGGATGATTCCATTTCAACTGCCGCAAATATGAATACCTATCGAATGGACGTTGAGGGAATGAAGCAGGTAAGATGGCCCGGTATCAATATGGCAAATCTCGGCGGTGTGTTCACTGATGAGAACGGCAAGGTTATCAAGACGTTCAAGATGTCAATCAGCAACGCTCAGTTTGATTTCGATGGCACGCGTGGGGATTATATCTTCACCGATGTTCCCGCAGGCGCCAAGTGGTTCTTCTTCACAACATTCATCGTAGTGGATCAGAATGCGGAGTGTATTGCAGTCGATTCAAGCAGCGTTGAGGCCATTGAGCCTGACTGGGTGGAGCATAAGGCGGCATCGGAAGAGGGCGTTGAATGCGAGGGAGATTCGCTCATAGGCAACTATCCTATCACAATGGATGCTCTAAGCCGTCCCCGCTCCGTTTCCTCAACAGGTTCAAGCCAACGCGGCACGGGTACATCAACAACGGCCGCATGGGAGTATGATGCAGACGGCAATCCAACAGCCATTCCTACCGGCACCCTCAACTACACGATGAAGGACTTCGAGAATCTTGCGTGGATGCGTGGCCCGGGATTCCAGCTCATCGACTACGAGCAGCACAAAGAAACCGCCATACTTTGGTGGTGTTGCCGAGGCCGACTTAATGAGCAGGCCGTGGTAGGCAATGGTCAGAGCGGCGGCCGACTCAATCAGCTCGACAACATAGGTATGCGCGATTCTACATACAACGGCAACAACTTCAACTCACTTATGGGCTTGAAAGCGTTTATCGGCTGTAACAACGACTGGATGACAAACATTGCTGTAAACGTGACCTCATACCTTGATTACAAAAAGCGTCGCGGTGTGGAGTTTGCAGATTTCCCCTTGAATCATATCGCCCATATCTACGACCCGATTTCAAAGACTGAGCGCACGCTCACGCTTCCCGACGGAAGTGGAGACAATGTTCTTCGACTTATTCACGGGCGGCGCTGTGACATCCTTCCGTCTCGCGTAGATCCTGGAGACCGCTCCAAGTATGTTACCGATTATTGCGCCGGATATTGGTACTCAAATTCGCGTAGCCGTGTCCTCTTGCGCTCCAGCTTCAATGCGTACGCGTATTCGGGCTTCGCCTATGCGCTTGCGAATAACGCCTCCTCGCACTCGAGCACGAGCTACGGCGCTCGTCTGGCCTTCCGAGGAACGTTTGTGATTGTCAAAGCGAAAGCTCGTTAATCTCGTTTGCTCGTCGGTTTGGGAGGCGATGGCGTAGCCTCGCCTGCCCAAACCCTCCTATATCTCGCGTAGCGAGTCGATTTTCAGCGAAATATCATTAAATGTTAAAATTCTTTGAGAAAAAATGAGTAACTTTGCGGTCAAAAGGCAGATAACCTCAATAGCCGTGTCCTCTTGCGCTCCAGCAACAATGCGAACGCGAATTCGGGCTTCGCCTATGCGCTTGCGAATAACGCCTCCTCGAACTCGAACACGAACTACGGCGCTCGTCTGAACTTACCAAGGTTAATTAATCGTCTGACCCTGCATGGCAACGTGATTGCCGTCGCACTCGGCGAGGGGTTTGAGCCTCGGCAACAGCATCTATGATGGAAAGCCGGAACATAACAAAACCTTCAAGTGGGATGTCTGAAATATGGCATCCCACGGACCGGAAGGCCCAATAACATTTGAAATGGATGCAGCGTCTGCACATAACATCAAATACGAACTGATTCCGCAGGCTTGCACCGACCTCCATGCGGCGCTTCATTGTGCCGGTTTCCCTATTGACAATTTAATGAGTGAGATACTCTCCGACAAGAACCTGTCGGAGAGTTTTGATTATGTCATAAGTCATCTTGATACTGAAGGGCAACGCTCTAAATATTGGCCAATAAAGATACAACTCCTTGCAAAGTTGAAATTGGATCTCGCAAGAGGCACATTCCATATCAGCCCCAAAGACATAAGGGAGATGGTAGTGACTGATGGGCCAAAGGAGAGGATTGTTCAGGCTCCGAAAGTCTATTATAGAATCGGATGCCACGCAATAATGGTTATTGTCGAGAAATACGTAAGTCCAACATTCATAACCAACACTGCGGCGAGTATCAAAGGGCGCGGTATGCACTGGCTGTTTCATCGTATTGAGGAAGACTATTCGGCACATCCGGAATGGATGCAGTATTTCCTCTCTAATGACATAGAAAAGTACTATGATAACATCGACCAAAATAGTATGATGGCCGAGATACGTCATTACATCAGCGATGTAACTGTTCTTCAATTCTTGGATAATTTCATTACCTTGATGCAGTCGGGGTTATCGAAGGGGCTGCGTTCTTCCCAAATGCTCGCCAATCTGCGGTTATCACCCGTTGACCATTATATGTGCTCCGTCGTAAGAAGTTTTGAGTTGAATGGCGAAATGAGATACCTCTATCAGCGTTACATGGATGATGTCAGAATATGGGGGGAGAATAAAAGAGAGTTGTGGAGACTTCGTGCTATTTACAACGGTTTGATTGAAACGATGGGCCATAGAGTTAAGCAGAGCGAGGCAATACGGCCAATCAGTGAGGGGTGTGATTTTCTTGGGTTTGTTTTCTTTGGTACTCATTCAAGGGTTAGAAGGAGAATAAAGGAAAAAGCCGCGCGAAAATTGGGTAGAGTAAACTCCCGGAAGCGCAGGCAAGAACTTATCGGGTCATTCAAAGGAATGGCCTGTCACGCAGATTGCAAACATCTTTTTTATAAATTAACACATCATCAAATGCGAAAATTCTCTGAATTAGGCGTAGCCTACCAGCCCGAGGATGGCAAGAAGCGCTTCCCCGGCAAGGTGGTGCAGATTAGAAGCATCATCAACAAGCCTATCGAAGTCCACGACTACGAGCAGGACATCAAGACACAGCACGGTGAAGGCCGCTACCTCGTAAGCTTCCGTGACAAGCAGGATGGCACATGGGCCAAGTTCTTCACTGCCTCCAAAGAGATGCAGAACATTCTCGATCAAGTGAGCGACATTGAGGACGGCTTCCCGTTTGAGACCACTATCACAATGGAGATGTTCGACGGCAAATCCCTGCCCAAATTCACCTGATCCGAACTCCAAGATTTTGCGATTTTGCGGAACGTGCCGATTTTATGCTTAAATTAGCGGAAAATTCTATGATAATGGAAAAGATATACGGCACCGACAAAGCGCAAAACGGACTCATTCAAGTGGGTCGCAAATGGATAGTGTTCTATGGGCTCTACCAGGACCCCGACACTGGCAGCAACTACGAATACCGCTATACATTCAAGGAGAAGCCGACTCTCGCTCAGGTGAAGGAGGTAATCATCAATCAAATTAATGCGGACATCGACCGTAAAATATTGTGTGGTTTCGTTTGGCGAGATATGCCTGTATGGTTGTCCGCCGAGAATCAATTCAATTACAAGGCCGCCTATGACTTGGCCTTTCAAACATCTGGAGCGAATTTGCCTGTTTGCTACAAGTTCGGTACTGATGATGAGCCTCGCTATCACACGTTCTCAGATCTTCAGGAGTTCACCGACTTCTACACAAAGGCTCTGGACTATGTGGATTCCACTCTTAAAGAGGGGTGGAAAGAGAAAGACTCTATTGACTGGAGCGTGTACGAGGTATGAGCAAGGGTTGTGGCTGTGAGCGTGGTCTGCTGCGATACATAAAGCCGCCATTCGCTAAATTGTTTTATGTGGCCTGCTGCATCCACGATGACGATTATGACAGAGGAGGCAATAAGCAGTCAAGGAAGTTGGCTGACGTGTCACTGTTCAGGAATATGTGTAAAATCATTTCCGGCAAGGATTATTCTCCTTGGAGATCTTTTGGACTATCGTTCGTTGCACTGGTCTATTATGTGAGTGTCCGCCTGTTCGGACGATTCTACTTCAACTACAATTAATGATGCGCTCGGCTTTAAGCCGGGCGTTTCCGTTTACAAACGTTAAGGCGCTAAAATGGTGGCATTGTCGGTGCCGGAAATCCGTCTTTTATGGTTATCTTTACAGTATAAAGGAACTTCCTAATCACCAGTGCGCATCCGCTTAATTTTCGGTGCAGACCCTTTGAAAATGTGCGGTTGGCTGAGATGCCATAAATTTGAAAGAGGTCGAGATTGATTCACTAACGAATTTGGTAAAATCCGTAATTCGGCTAATTGGCTGAAAATGCGGATTTTGTCGCATATCGTCATTTCAAGGATTTTGCCATTTTGCTGAACGTGTGTTTTTTGGGATTTACTTTGCGACCAGAAACCAATACGTTATCATTATGTTCAACAAAATTCCAACTGACAAGCTGCTCCATTTATTGGTGTGCTTCGTCCTCGCTCTCGTGGCGTGGCTCTTTTCCGGGCCGGTTATCCCCGATTGGCCCGTAGTGTTCGTTATCCTCATTCGGCTCATCATCTCATTTGTGGTGGCTGCTCTTTTCTCCATTGGCAAGGAGATTTACGATAGCAAGCAGCCGGGGAATCACTTTTGCAAGCGAGATTTGCTCTGGGACTTCATAGGCGCCGTCCTCGGGTGTGTCATCGGAGTCATTCACTTCTTAATCTCGTAAAGCTATGTCTGAAACCAATAATCTTTTCTCAGCCGCAATGGCAGCTCTTGGAATGGTGTTTGCCGACTTCTACGGGCATCTCGCACCCTGGCTCCTGCTCGGCATGGTGCTTGTACTCGTCGACCTCCGCTTCGGTCTTCTTGCCGCCAAATCACGGAAGGAGCAGATACGACCTTCTCGCGCTTGGCGCCGTACTCTTAACAAGATGGTAGATTATCTCTGCTGGGTCACACTTGCTGAGGTATGCTCACGCACATTTGGAGTTAGCATAGGCGTGCCGGTGGTGAGTATGGCCATGCTCTTTATAATCTACGGTATCGAGCTTAACTCATGTGTCAACAATTACCTCGAATACAAAGGCACCAAAAAGAAATGGAATTTTTTCAGGCTCGTCGGCAAAGAAGATTTACTCCAGGATTCCGAGCCTGCATCAGAAGACAAACCTAAAGAATTAGAAGAAACATGAAGACAATACACATAATATTCGACTACGGCCACGGCAACAACTGCCCCGGCAAGTGTTCACCGGATAAGTCATTCTACGAATGGCAGTTTAACAGAGAGATAGGCAAGGAAGTAGCTCTTCGACTCCAGGCCAAAGGTTACACCGTCCACGAGATATGGACTCAAGATCATGAACCACTCTCAACGCCCGGCAAGTTGTGCAATAAGGCCCAAATCAACGCCGCTCTTAATTGGCGTTGGAAGGAGGTCAACAAACTCTGCGCCCAGTATGGCACATCCAACTGCATTATGGTGTCGTTCCACGCCAACGCCGCCGGCGGTGACGGCAAATGGCACGATGCTTCGGGCTTCTGCTCTATGGTCGGGCTGAAAGCATCTGCCAACTCCAAGCGACTTGCAAAGTGCATCTATGATGAAGCCGCAAATCGCAATCTTCAAGGTAACCGCTACGTTCCGGAAGGACATTATTGGCCGCAGAGCCTCGCCATGTGCGACCGAACACTTTGCCCGGCAGTTCTCACCGAGTCGCTGTTCTATGACAACAAGGGCGACCTTGCAATTCTCAAATCAGCCGAAGGCAAAGAGCGCATCGTGCAGGCCCACGTCGACGGCATAATCAACTACCTCAACGCATGAAACAGCTAATTTTAATTCTCATTCCGCTTCTGGCACTCATATCGTGTCGGACTGCAAAGCAAACCATTTCGACCGCGCCGGTGATTTTGGCAGAACACGACGAGAAAACAGTTGAGAGGGAGGTAATCACAGAGATTGACACCGTGACTGTTCTTGTCGAGATTCCGGCGCAGTCTGCCTCACGCGAAACGCCTGACAGTACGAGCCACCTTGAAACGGACTATGCCACATCTGACGCATGGGTAAACCCGGACGGAACACTCGGCCATACGCTTGAAAATAAACCTCAGTCCAAGCCAGTAGATGTGCCTGTTCCGAAAACGACTGTGAATAACAACCAAACTGAGGCCAAAGTAAAAGAGGTGCCAGTCCCGGTGCCGCAGCCTTACCCGGTGGAAAAAGACCTCTCTTGGTGGGAATCATTCAGAATGGAGGCGTTTTGGTGGCTCATCGGAGCGATAGCAGCACTCTTGGCGATCATCTTCCGCAATCCAATCATCAGTCTAATAAAGAAAATGCTATAAATCGTAAATGTTAAATTGCAGTGGCTGCGTCGTGAGACGCGGCCATTTTTTCATTCTTTGCCGAACTTTGAACCGATTCGTTAGTAATCCGTAATGTAGGCACTTTTTGATGATGTAATTCGATGATGTGTAAAGTGCCGGAGGGTGTCGTGAGGCACCCTCTTTTTGTATCCGATAAGGTAGGGGGTAAAAAAATGCAGAGAGGGAACCACCCCTCTCTGCCAAGTCAAACCAAATAAACTCCGTGGTGGAACTTATTTGATGGCGCAAAGTTAACGATTTATTATGAATTATCGCAAATTATCCAGAACTATTTTAACGGCCTGCGTTGCAATCTCAGGCGTAACGGTGATGTAGTTGAAGAGGCTCGTACTGTCCTTATCTACTCTGTGGCCGAGAATGTAGTCAATAGTCGATGTGCCGACTCCGAGCTGAAAGGCGTGTTGAGAGAACGACTTACGGGCCGAGTAGTAGATGAGATTAGGAATGTTGAGGGCAGTCGCAATCTTCCGGAGGTGGAGGTCAAACAACGAGTGGCAATGTTCCTTCCGCTGATTTTCCGAGAGTGCGAGGCGTCCGTCCTCACCCTTGCGCCGATTGATGATTTCAAGAGCCTCGGCAGGGATGTCGAACTCTACGAACTTGTTGAGCTTAGGGCGATGTTCAGTCTTTTTACGGACATAATGAATCCTTGTCGGGTTATCGTTGAAGTTGAGGTCTTGCATATCAACCATGTTAATGCCTCCGAGATAATACGAGAGCATGAAGAGGTCTTTGGCAAGAGCCTGACCTTTCGTGGGCGGTTGATAGTCCCGGATAGACCGTACCTCATCAACCGAGAGCCACGACTGGCGTACCTCAGCCTTTGGCAGCTCATAGCCGAAGAACGGATCAACGCGATACTGAACATATCCGCACCTCTTGGCGTAGTTCAGGAGCACCATAAGGAACACGAGCCGATTGCGGATTGTTGACGGCTTCAGCTTCTTTTCCTCACGCATGAACTTGTCAAGGGCGAGGATAGTTGAGTGGTTGATATTTTCCACGAGCAGCTTATCACCAAGGCACTCCTCGATGCAGTTGATTGATGAAGCGTAGAAACTTTTAGTGCCCGGCTTCAGTCGGGCATAGTCTATGTACTCTGCGTAGATAGACGAGAGTGTGCGGTGGCGGTAACGCTCGGCGTGTTTGATTTGATAGACCAACTCAGGACAGGTCAGCCCCTCAATGTATTCAAGTTCATCAATCGCTCGCTGGCACTTCTGCATTATGCCGCGCAGCTTGGTGTTGAGTATTGCCGCATCTGGGCGTTTCACGATTTGGCCGTTCTTGAACTCCTTGGCGGAGTCGAGAACGATGTCAGTAAGGATGTAGCGGAACTCTCCGTTGTGCGCTACTGATATTCTGACCTTGTGCCGGCCCCCTTTGAGAGCCTTGCCAGGAACAATAACTGAGTTCAAAGTTGCCATTTTTTTCGACAAGAATTTGGAAATAAAATTGCTCAAAAGGGTTGTCTTACGCCTGTCGGAGAGCGTCAAAACTTGACCACTTTTGAAGAGATTACTAACAAATCCTCTTGAAGTTCAGTTATTTCAATGATTTACCCCCTAAAACCGCACTTAGTTACTTATAATTCATGAGAAACATATATTGTATTCCCATGAATTTTGCTATATCTGGGGAGGAAAGATTCCAATAAGAAGTGCAACGGCCATACTTCTCACTCTCCCTCAGGGGAAGGCCTCAAGCTGGAGGCGTGACCCGACAGTAACTGCACTCGTTGATTATTTCTTTATATCGAAACCGCGCTCTTTCAATGCTTCGAGCATCTCATATCCGAGCGCTTCGGTATAATATGATAGAATATGTCTGAGCCAGTCGTTGTCGGACGTACCTCCTGCACGGGTGGCATTGTACTGCTTTATTTCCGCATCATACACCTTTAGCTCGGGAAGCATGTCGTCTTTGCGGTATCCGTTATGGTGTATTAGAAGCGAAGCCGGCATTTTAGGCTTCATGTCGGGCATCTCGCGCGGCACGCCCAGCGACAGGCCGCATACCACGAACACTCCCTCCGGCAATCCGAGCGTTTCCGCCACCGCTCTTGGATTGGCCGTGCGCGCGTACCCGATGCAGCAGCAGCCGAGGCCAACCGAGTCGGCGGCTGCCACAGCGCTCATCATCGCCAGTGATGCGTCGACAATGCCCACGATTACTCCGTCCATCGTATTGCGGAATGCCGGCATCTCGATGCTTTCGCTTCCGGCAAACGAGCCTATACGGTTGTAGTCTATGCAGAAAGCCATGAACCGGTTGCAGGTCTTGATTTGTTTCTGTCCGATTATCTCATAGAGTTTTTCTTTGATTGTCTGGTCGTCGACATCTATGACCGTGAACTGTTGACCGTTGTAGCTTGTAGGGGTGTTCCGTATCGCCTCGTAGATGAAGTCGAGCTGTTCCTGTGTGATTGCCTCGCGCTCGAAACGTCTTATCGACCGCCGGGTGAGCAGCGTATCCTTTACTGATTTGCTTTCCATAACGTAATATTAAAATTATAATTATACCGCTATAACGATAAAAATACTATCTTTGTTGCATGAAAGCAATCGAACGACAACAGTGGGAGAGCCGTACCGAGCTGCTCCTTGGAGCCGAAGCCGTGGAGCGCCTTGCACGCGTCCGTGTCATCATATTCGGCATGGGAGGCGTAGGCAGCTGGGTTGCCGAGACTCTTGTGCGTACCGGCGTATATCATCTCGATATTGTCGATTTTGACAATGTCGCACCGTCAAATATAAACCGCCAGCTTCCGGCACTTCACTCCACTGTCGGACAATCCAAAGTCGAGGTAATGAAGCAACGTCTTCTGTCAATAAATCCGCAGGCATCTGTCACGGCCTGCAATATGCTCTACACTCCGGAAACGGCCGACTTATTTGACCTCAGCAGCTACGACTACGTGATAGATGCAATCGACTCTCTGCGTGATAAAGTCCTGCTGATACAGCGTGCTACATCATCCCGTTGCCGGTTCTTCTCGTCGATGGGCGCCGCACTCAAGACCGATCCCACACGCATACGTGTCGATGAATTCTGGAAAGCCAAAGGTTGCCGCCTCGCAGCCGCTTTGCGCACCCGCTTCAAACGCTCGGGGGAGCTTCCGCGCCGTAAATTCAAGGTAGTTTATTCCGATGAAATAGTGGAGAACCGTGGCGAGAATCATGACACCTATGCCACCGACAAAATATCCAAACCTACGGTCAACGGTTCGCTCATGCAGGTGACCGCCACTTTCGGCATAATCCTTGCCTCGCTTGTCATCAACCATTGCGCCGCAGCCTCAGATACCTGAGCCCTTCATCAGCCGATAATTAAAGTACCCAACAGGAATTAGAAAAGCGCAGCCTATACATAGGAAAGCGCGGCCTGGATATTGATAATAGCATGGTTTGTATAATGCAGCTCAAATAGCGGAGGGCCGCAGGCCCGGTGGTGTTACTATCCCCGTCCGGAGCGTTAGCGGAGGGCGGGGGGATCGGTAATAAGTGGTGCGAGCCCACGGAGAGGGCGAGAGTGTGATTTCGGCTACCTTATTTGAATTCTGTGCATAATTACAACCCCGTTTCGCTACCTTCCCAAAAGATGCCTCACCGCCGCTATCGGGTGATAGATTATCATTCGTTTGCCGCTCCACCTCATCACTGTCCCTATACGTTCACGCATATCTTTACGATAGCAATGTATCATGCATCTGCGGCAGGTTGGTTTCCCGTCTCCGTGTGGACATCGCGACAGCCTCGCGAGAGCGTATGCCAATAGTTCCGCGCATTCCCCGCAAAGTTCTCCCTCCGATGCATGACGGTGTCCGCGGCAATACATCCGTATCATCGTCTCTACTGTCCTTTTCTCCCGCTCAATCCTCTTGCCCATTGATTATGAAAATAAAACGGCGTCCCATAGGAATATCCATCTATGGGACGCCGTGATATTATACCGGATGATTATTTACCGAAATAACGTTTGTAAAGACCGGCGAAACCTTGTCCGTGACGGGCTTCATCCTTAGCCATTTCGTGAACGGTATCGTGGATAGCGTCGAGACCCTGCTCTTTTGCATTGCGGGCAATGCGCATCTTGTCGGCATTTGCGCCGGCTTCTGCCTGCATGCGTTTTTCGAGGTTGGTCTTGGTATCCCATACGCAGTCACCGAGAAGTTCGGCAAATTTTGCTGCGTGTTCAGCTTCCTCGAAAGCATAGCGGCGGAAAGCCTCGGCGATTTCGGGATAGCCTTCACGGTCAGCCTGGCGCGACATAGCAAGATACATGCCTACTTCGCCGCATTCGCCGTTGAAGTGTGCGTTGAGGTCCTTTATCATCTCCTCGCCTGTGCCTTTTGCCACACCGATTTCGTGTTCGGTCACGAATGTCAGTTCAGCTTCGGTATCAAGTTCTTTGAATTTGCTTTTGGGTGCGCCGCATACAGGGCATTTTTCGGGAGCTTCAGCTCCTTCGTGTACGTAGCCGCAGACTACGCAGATAAATTTCTTGTGCATGATGCTGTGATAATTAGATAATTATACTTCTTTTTTTATTGTTTCCCGCATCCGGATGCTGTGCGCGTCCCTCAATTGCAGGTACACAAAATTATTAAAAGGCCGATTAATTTGCAAATGATTTTCCATATTTTTTAACCCGTGTTAGTTAATATATATTATCGGGGCAACACACGGTTTACTGACGTCTGTCTTGTACATAGTTCAATCGGCATCTTGTAAAAAAGAGGAGACACCGCCTGATGTCTCCTCTCCGTATGGTAAATGAAAAATCTCTTGATTAGGGGATAAGATTGTGTGCGCGGAACACCTTCTGTATCTTCTCCAATGCCGTAGTCACCTGTTCGTGTGTGTGGGTAGCCATCAGCGAGAATCGTATCAGGGTGTCGTGCGGAGCCACTGCCGGCGATACCACGGGGTTGACGAAAATTCCTTCCTTGAACAGTTCGCTGGTAATGGCGAAAGTCTTGAAGTTGTCACGTATGTAGAGAGGAATAATCGGAGTCGATGTGTTGCCGATTTCGCAACCCATGTTGCGGAAACCTTCAAGTGCGAAATTGGTTACCTCCCAAAGTTTCTCCTGACGCTCGGGCTCGGTCTGCATAATCTCAAGCGCTTTAAGCGCGGCGGCGGTAGAGGCCGGGGTGATTGATGCAGTGAATATGTACGAGCGTGAATGGTGACGCAGGAAGTTGGTTATCTCTTTGTCGGTAGCGATAAATCCGCCGAGCGATGCGAACGATTTTGAGAATGTACCCATCACGAGGTCTACATCGTCGGTCACGCCGAAATGGTTGCACGTACCGCGGCCGCCTTCGCCGAACACGCCGATGCCGTGAGCTTCGTCCACCATCACCGATGCGTTGTATTTCTTGGCCAAACGTACTATCTCGGGAAGATTGGCTACATCGCCCTCCATAGAGAATACGCCGTCGGTCACTATGAGTTTAACTTTGTCGGGGTCACACTTCTGAAGCTGCTTTTCAAGCGACTCCATGTCGTTGTGCTTGTATTTGAGCGACTGAGAGAACGACAGACGTCGGCCTTCTATGATTGATGCGTGATCCTGCTCGTCCCATAATATATAGTCCTCGCGGCCGGTAAGGCATGATACCACGCCGAGATTTACCTCAAAACCGGTGGAGTAAATCATTACATCTTCTTTGCCGATGTATTTGGCAATCGCTGCCTCAAGTTCTTTGTGCAAATCAAGCGTACCGTTGAGGAAAGGCGAACCGGCACATCCGGTTCCGTATTTCTTCGTCGCTTCTATCGCTGCTTCTTTGATGCGGGGGTCGTTGACAAGACCGGTGTAACAGTTGGAACCGAACATCAGCACTTTCTTGCCATTGATGATTACTTCGGGGTCCTGCTCGGAGGAGATGGCGCGGAAATATGGATAGATTCCTGCCGCTTTGGCTTTCTGTGGCTCTTGATACTGTGCTAATTTAGCCTGTAATAGCTTCATAGTTTATGTGATAATGATACAATGGTGATAAACTATCTGAATGACTGCTCGTGTCGTTTTCGTCAATTCAGGCTGCAAAGATAACATAAATATGCGAATAATTGACTAATTATTTCGAAAAAATGACCCTCAAATAATATTTTTTATGATTTTTTTCAAACATGCTGAGCAGACAATTAACGTCCGGCCGTCCAAAAAATGCCCTATAATACTATCCTCTCCACAATCTTATAAATCTTATTCGACTTATAAGACTTATAAGACTTATCCGACTTATTGGGCTTATTGGGCTTATTGGGCTTATTCACCTTAACCATTATGTCCCCCAATAAAAAAATACCCGTTCTACTAAACTTTTACAGCCGGCACGATGTTTAATGGTCGTGAGTCTTCGTGAATGGGCAATCAACCACTCCGGCTCATACTTAATGATTACTAATCTCCAACTATTGATTGATTATGGATAAGAAAAGCATCAAAGGCACGCAGACCGAGAAAAATCTCCTTGCATCTTTTGCAGGAGAGAGTCAGGCTCGCAGCCGTTACACCCTCTTCGCACAGAAAGCCATTGAGGAGGGTTATCAACAGATTGCCTCCGTATTTCTCGAGACTGCCGGACAGGAGTTGAGCCACGCTCAGCAGTTCTTCGCCAAGCTCGAAGGCGGTATGGTGGAAATCACCGCAGGCTATCCGGCCGGTGTTGTCGGCGATACTCAGACAAATCTTGCCGAGGCCGCTGCCGGCGAACGTGAGGAATGGAGCGCATTGTATTCTACATTCGCACAGACCGCACAGGATGAGGGTTTCCCCGAAATCGCCACGCTCTTCAAAAATGTCGCAAAGGTTGAAATCGAGCACGAAAAACGTTATCTGAAACTTCTCGAACGTCTTTCGTCAGGCACCGAATTCTCACAGGAAGAACCGGTAGAATGGATGTGCCGTAATTGCGGCTTCGTGTTCACCGGCAAATCAGCACCAAAAAAATGCCCCGTTTGCGGTAAAGACCAAGGCTGGTTCGAGCGCAAGCAGCAGAACTATTGAAAGTAAAGCATATTGGGCGGCCTTAGGAAAGTCACCCTCTATAAAAATAGCTCATTAAAATAAATATTCGCAAAACCAAAGACAACAGAAGCCCTTCCACCACTCGGAACCGGCTTCCGTTGCCTTTTCACATATAATCACCACAGTATCGGAACATGTAGCATACACTGATATATCGGAAATAATCCACCATCCCGTAGGGCTGCACCCGCGTGCTGTTTGCTTAAGTTGAGTAGACAGGGGATAGGGGCGGGGGCGTCTCGCCCCCGTGGTAACTTTCCGCGGTTTTCAACCGCGGAATATTAAAGCCGAGTTCTGCAACACTCTCTGTGTCGTGGTATCTGCCACGCTGTATGACACCGTCCCTCATTACGTCAATAAAAAAGCTGCGTTTCCGCAGCTTTTCACTATTTTTTCTTTTCGTCGGCAAACCGGTTTGGAAACTCCAGATGCAGCCGTGGCCGTCGCATGGCGCGTATTATCAGGAACGCTCCGAGCACGATGAACGGCACGCTTAGCCATTGTCCCATATTCAGCGTCATCTGCGATTCAAATGCTACCTGGTCATTCTTGACGAATTCGATCAGGAACCGGCATGTGAACAGCACCACGAGGAATACGCCGAATATAAGTCCCGGACGTTCCTCGTCATTGCGTTTCCAGTACATCCACATCAGCAGTCCGAACAAAGCAAGATAGCACAGCGCCTCATAGAGTTGCGTCGGGTGGCACGCCTGCCCCGGAAACTCTGACCCGCGCAGATAGATGAATCCCCATGGCAAGTCGGTGGGATGACCGTATATCTCCGAGTTAAACAGGTTGCCAATACGTATCAGCGCGCCCACAAGAGCCGTAGGTATGACTATGCGGTCAAAAGTCCATAGCGGGCTTTTCTTTGTGGTAAATATCGAAAACAGTATCACGCATACGATGATGCCGATTGCACCACCGTGGCTCGCAAGCCCGCCTTCCCATATATATAATATGTGGAGCGGATGCTGGGAATACGTCTCCCACTCGTAGAAAAACACATGCCCTAAGCGCGCACCTATGATGGTGCCGGCGCCTAACCACAGCAGCAGCACACCGAGCCATTTTTCGGGCGCTCCCTCGTGGCGGAACATCTTCTCCACTATCTTGTAGCCGACGAGAAAGCCGATGGCAAACATCAGCCCGTACCATCTCACCTCAAGATTCCCGAGATGAAACAGCACCGGGTCGGCATTCCATGTTATGGCTGCTGTTATCGGATTCATACGAGATGTTTTACCAGTTCCTCACGGTCGCCGTCAAGCAGGTCTATCACCGGGATTTCAATCATCGTGTATGCTCCGGGTGCCTGACGCATCGCGGCTCGGGCGGTGCCTACGAGTATCTGGGCGGTCAATGCAGGATTGTTGATTGTCATGTTGAATTCGAAGCGCTGGTTCTGGGTGCATCCCGATACGCCTTTGCGCACCATGTGTACGCCGTGACCCATATCCTTCACTTCGTCGACCGATGCCACTGCCATCACATGCGTTTCATCCGATGCGAAATAGGGATCGGCCTTTACGGCTGCTGCCACCTCTTCCAGGCGTGCGCCATCCTCAAGTTCCACATACACCATGCGGCGGTGTATGCCCGTTCCGAGAGGTATTGTCATTGACAGCGCATTCTTTACGCCCGGTTTCGACTTTACGCATACGGTGTGTCCCATCGACATGCCGGGGCCGAAATTGGTATAGGTGATACCTTTGGGCGCGGCAGCCTGCATCAGCGTGCGCACTATCGAGTCGCTTCCCGGGTCCCAGCCGGCCGATATTATCGCTACCGTGCCGTTGGCCTTGGCTATGGCGTCAAGATTGCGGCGCAGCTCGGCTATCGAAGTGTGTATGTCGTAAGAGTCGACCGTATTGATACCTTTGGCAAGATATTCAGCCGCATATTTCTCGACTTCGCGGGTAGGGGTGCAGAGTATGGCTACATCAACTTTCCCGAGTTCATCGATGTCGGTTGTTACTTTGTAAGGTGCCAGCTCGGCGGGTGTGTTGGCCGTAGAGCGGCGTACCACGCCGGCTATCTCGAAATCCTGGGCCTCTTTAAGAGCGTCAAGCACATAATGCCCGATGTTGCCATAGCCGACTATGGCTGCTTTGATTTTTGTCATAGTTTATCTGTTTATAATTTTGTTTATTGTCTGGTGGGTGTTTCAAAACTAATTCACCCTTTGACTATGCTTTCGGTGTCGCGGGCTATCATCAGCTCCTCGTCGGTGGGAACGACAACTACTTTCACACGTGATGCCGGAGTTGAGATGACGGTCTCCGTGCCGCGTGTACGGCTGTTGAGTTCGGTATCGATTTCCACACCCATGAACTTGAGCGGACGGCATACATTCTCGCGTACTCCCGTCTGGTTCTCGCCGACACCGCCGGTGAACACTATGATGTCCACACCGCCCATTTCGGCTGCGTAAGCTCCGATATATTTCACGATGCGCTTTTCATACATCTCGAGAGCTAAGTGCGCACGTTCGTTGCCGGCCTTGTCGGCATTCTCGATGTCGCGCATGTCCGACGACATTTCGGTCACTCCTGCCACGCCGCTCTCCTTGTTGATGATGCGTTGCAGCTCGTCGACAGTGAGATTGTGGCGTTTCATCAGATATGTGAGTGCGCCTGGATCGATGTCACCTACGCGTGTGCCCATCATCAGACCTTCGGTCGGAGTCAGACCCATCGACGTGTCCACACTCTTGCCGCCGTCTACTGCTGTGATAGAGCCGCCGTTGCCTATGTGGCAGGTGACAATCTTCTGCTTGGCCGGATCTACCCCGAGTATCTCGCATACGCGTCCCGATACATAGCGGTGCGAAGTGCCGTGGAAGCCGTAGCGCCGTACACCGTCCTCGGCATAATATTTGTAGGGCAGGGCGTACATGAACGAGCTTGCGGGCATCGTCTGGTGAAATGCGGTGTCAAACACGCCTACCTGCTTCACGTCGGGAAGTATCGACGAGATAGCCTCTATACCGGTCACGTTGGCGGGATTGTGCAGCGGTGCTAAGTCGTAGCAGTCCTTTATCTGCTGCATTACCTCGTCGGTGATCAGCACGCTCTTGTTGAACTTCTCGGCGCCGTGTACCACGCGGTGACCCACTGCGTCAATCTCGTCGAAGCTCTTGATGCAGCCCTCTTGGGGGTCGGTCAGCAGATGAAGTATCGCGAGTACCGAAGCCTTGTGGTCGCTTTTGCCGAGCTCGATTATCTCTTTTGACCCGTCGGGGCGTTTGTATTTCAGGAATGTTCCGTCAATTCCCACCTTTTCCACGCCGCCTTCGGCCATAGTGGAGTCATTGTCTGTATCTATCAGTTTGTATTTTACTGAGCTGCTGCCGCAGTTGAGCACGAGTATTTTCATTGTATGCTTGTTTTTATGTTTTGTAGTAATTTATTATTGTACTGTTGCGGGGGCTGTTATTTGTCCCTCTTAAGACCGATAGCCTGATTGCACGTCATGATTATGGTCTTGTAAATATCCTCGGGATAGCAGCCTCTCGAAAGGTCGTTGACCGGAGCGGCGAGTCCCTGAAGCACCGGACCCACAGCCTCTACATTGCCGAGTCGCTGCACGAGCTTGTATGCTATGTTGCCTACCTCAAGCGACGGGAACACCAATACATTGGCGCGTCCGCTGAGCGGCGAGTTGGGAGCCTTCTTGTTGCATACGCTGGGCACGATTGCGGCATCCGACTGCAGTTCGCCGTCGAGTATGAGGTCGGGATTCATCTCGTGGGCTATGCGTGTGGCCTCGATTACTTTGTCTACGCGGTCATGGCGCGCGCTGCCCTTTGTCGAGAAACTGAGTATCGCCACTCGCGGCTCTATGCCGGCGATGTCACGGGCTGTCTGAGCTGCCGATATGGCTATCTGCGCGAGTTCCGGCGCTGTCGGGTCGGGCACTACAGCACAGTCTGCGAATACCAGTATGCCGTCAGTGCCGTAATTCAGCCCTTCGGGGAGAAGCATCAGGAACGCACCCGACACCACGCTTATGCCCGGTTGCGTCTTTATTACCTGGAATGCGGCGCGGAGCACATTGCCCGTCGTATTCATCGCCCCGGCCACCTGGCCGTCGGCATCGCCCGCCTTCACCATAAGGCAGCCGAGATAAAGAGGATTGGCCGTTGTCAGGCGCGCCTCCTCCTCGGTGATACCCTTCGTCTTGCGGAGCTGGTAAAAGAGGGGAGCGTATTTGTCAATCACCTTCTCGTCGCTCGGATTGACAATCTCAGCCTCCGATATATGGCTAAGGTTCATGTCATGGGCCAGATGGTGTATCTCTTCGGGGTCGCCGATAAGTATTATTTTTGCAATTCCGTCGGCAATGATGCGGTCGGCGGCAGTAAGTGTACGGGGCTCCGTGCCCTCGGGGAGTACTATGCGTTGCGGATTTTCTTTTGCGCAGCGTGTCAGACGGTCAAAAAGTTTCATCGTTTAGTATTTTAATGGTTAAATACTTCATTCCTAAGGAATCCCTTCGGTAGGAATGCTTTTCAGTTTTATGTATAATCGTTTGATATGTTATTTACAGACAGTCACATGCCATTATATACAATCACATGTCATTATATACAATCTCATGTTCTATATACAGTATGGACAATGCGTACAAAATACGGTCAAATGCCATTTACGCATACTGAATCCCATCAGGTGTATGTATCAACTCACTTATGTACATCAGTCATGCGTGTATATATAATGTCATACCGACTGCAAATTTACAACCTTTTAAGTAAAAAATACGTCAAAATAATACTTTTTTCACCACTCCAATCCCATATAAAACTCAAAATATTCAAACAAATCCATAGTGACGCGCTTCAATGCTGTTGACTTAAGAGTTGATAGGGGCGGGGGCGTCTCGCCCCCGTGATAACTTTCTGCATGTAAGAATATACCACGAGGGCGGGGCGCCCTCGCTCCAACCAAGGGTGTGAGTGGTGTTGCAAAACATCCAATAGTAGGGACGCACGGTCTGTGCGTCCGGAAAATATCTGCTGATTATCAATGTATTATCGGACGCACAACCCGTGTGCCCCTACTTTGTTTGCCGAAATTACAGTGCATGACAATATGACAATTGATGGCTTCCTTGTCCGCGGTTAATCATCGCTTTTAGCGCTTTGCTATGCAAAGAAACTGCGGCTATTACGTGATTGGTTCATAGTGCGTTATAGTAGCCGCGGTTTTTAACCGCGGAAAGCGATATTAAATGGGAAGTGAAATATGCACTGTAATTTCGGATTGAGGCCAGTTTCGCAACATCCGCAGAAGGCTTAGTTTTGCGACATACAAAGCTCCGCCAACTCCTTGCCGGCAATAAAGAAGCAACGGAGAGCGAAAATCACCCTCCGTTGCTTCTTTAAGGTCTTGTAGCATGCAATTATTTAGCTACGTTTACGCGGCGCTCTTTGATACGAGCTTTCTTGCCGGTAAGGTTGCGCAGATAATAAAGTTTTGCACGACGTACTTTACCAAACTTGTTGACTGTGATTGAGTCAATAAACGGCGACTCGATAGGGAAGATACGCTCTACGCCGATATTGTCCGACATCTTGCGTACGGTGAAACGTTTTTTGTTTCCCTCACCTGAAATTTTGATTACAACACCGCGGTACTGCTGGATACGCTCTTTGTTACCCTCTTTGATGCGGTATGCAACTGTAATTGTGTCGCCCGGGCCGAATTCCGGAAATTGCTTTGCCGTTGCAAATGCTTCCTCGGCTACTTTGATTAAGTCCATTTTACTGATTTTAAAATGTTAACAACTGCGCAATATTCGCGAGCAACCCTGTCTCGCCAGAGATTACGCTTTTCCGACCGCAAAATTACAATATTCTCCCTCATTCTCAAAATTTTTCCCGATATTTTTCTCCATTTTTTTTCTCAAACAATCCAAACAATCCAAACATTCCGGACAATCCGGACAATTTATCTTCAGTCCAAAATAAATTTATCCCCTGCGGTCGATCGCTTATTTGCGAGAGCAGCCGCAGGGGATATATATTGCCTATATGCTACAGCCTCGATAGGGCTGTGTCATGATTATCTTACTTTCAGTCGCTGGCCTATTTTGAGTTTGGATTTCGTATTGATGCCGTTGAGCTGACACAGGCGGCGTACTGTCACGTGGTGGCGTGCCGCGATTGCACCGAGTGTGTCGCCCTTCTTGACCTTGTATGTGGCTGCGCCCGACGATTTGCCCGATTTCGTCGGAGATGATTTCGATGCTACGGGACGCGGATTGTTCTGATTGTACACTTTCGCGTATTCGGTATTGGCTGCCGGGTCATAATTGCGGGCATCCTGATAGGTCGACTTCGTGAATGTGTAAGTATCGGTATGTACTGTCTGGTTGGCGAAGTCGAATATAGCTGCCGGATTGATGGCATAGCCCATATAGCGGGTCTCGAAATGGAGATGCGGACCTGTCGAGCGTCCGGTATTGCCGCCAAGGGCTATCGGGTCGCCTGCCTTCACATACTGGTCGGGCTCCACGAGAAATTTCGACAGGTGGCCGTATACGGTCTCCAGGTCATTGGTATGGCGTACGATTACGTAATAGCCGTAGCCGCGGCGCTCGAAGTTTGTCAGTCTGACACGTCCGTCGAATGCGGCGCGGATAGTGTCGCCTACATAGAGCTTCAGGTCTACGCCTTTGTGCATGCGGCGGAAACGCTTGCGGTAGCCGTAGGGCGAGGTTACATATCCCGGGTGGGGCATGCAGAAATTCGACACGTCGATTGTGTGGCGGTCGGGCACGTCCATGCCGGCGTATGCATTGACGAGCTTTGAGTCCCAGCCTTCGGTGTATATGTCCATTTCAGGCTCCTCTTCGTTCTCGAAAAGGTTGTCAAGAAATTGCTGTGTGGTTTCTACTTTTATCTGCTTGTTGATATTGACTTGGCCTGCTATGAGGTTGCGGTGCTGGTCGGTGTGCTCTCCGGGAAGACGGTAGGTCTGCGCCTCGGCATTGGTCGCTATTCCCAGTATGGCTGCAAGCGATGCTAATGATTTTGCGAGTGATTTGAATTGCATTATTTCGTGAGTGAGATGTTAGAGTGAAAACTTGGTAGGTTAGTCGATTTCATCTGCGGCATACAGATACTGCTGTGTCGCCGCCCTATATTCAAAAATTTCGTCAGGTTTGAAAAAGCGGTCTATTTCAATGGCCGCGTTTTCTATTGAGTCGGAGGCGTGGATTATATTTTCCTGCCCGCTCATGCTGAAGTCGCCGCGAATGGTACCGGGTTGAGCCTTGCGCCCGTTTGTCGCACCTGTCATCTGGCGTACCACCTCAACCGCGTCTTTGCCCGACACAACCATGACAATGACAGGCGATGCCATCATTGACTTCAGTATGCTGGGAAAGAACGGACGGTCGGTCAGATGTGCGTAATGCTCTCGGAGTATCTTCTCGTCGAGCTGCATCATCTTGATGCCGTTAATCTGTAGCCCTTTGCGCTGGAAACGCTCTATGACGGGGCCTGCAATACAGCGTTGCACGCCCGAAGGCTTGATGATGATAAGTGATTTTTCCATTGATTTCAGGTCATTTTTGGGAGCCGCTCTGTAAAGAGAACTGACCTTTATGGTGTGACTCGTGATAACAGATACCTCAAATTTACACACTTCTTTCGAAATATCGAAATATCAGGCAATTAAAAAATGTAAATAAAGTGCAAATGATTTGAATTTTGTTTATATTCAACTGGTAGTCAGTGTGTTGTGCAATTTATGTTTTACAACATAAATTTGAACTTTGTCAGCTGATAAGGCTGAAATCAATTTTGCGGTCAAATATCAGACTGATAAGCCGTGAGAGGAGCGCGTGTTGCGGTTGCGCCAGTTCGGGGTCGGCGTCGAGAGTGGCGTCAGCTGCGTCGCGCGCCATCTGCACTATCTGTCCGTCCGAAGCCAGCGAAGCGATGTTCAGGTTGAGCATCATGCCGCTCTGCATCGTCCCTTCAAGGTCGCCCGGGCCGCGCATCTTGAGGTCGGCCTCGGCTATGAGAAATCCGTCGGTTGTCGAGGTCATAAGCTCAAGGCGTTTGCGCGTATCGCTCGCAATTTTGTATTTTGACATAAGCACGCAGTAACTTTGTCCCTCTCCGCGTCCCACCCGGCCGCGCAACTGATGCAGCTGCGACAGTCCGAACCGTTCGGCATTCTCTATCACCATAGTGGTGGCGTTGGGCACATTCACCCCCACCTCTATTACCGTTGTGGCTACAAGTATATCGGCCTGATGGCTTGCGAAAAGGTTCATCTGCCGGTCTTTCTCCGCAGGTTTCATCTGCCCGTGCACGAATGCTACCCTGTACGACGGAAATGTCTCCCGTATCATCTCATACCCCTCTTCGAGACTCTTCAGGTCGAGTTTCTCATTCTCCTTGATGAGAGGGTAGACGATGTAGGCCTGACGCCCGGCACGCAGCTGCGCCCCGATTGATTTGTACACGTCATACCTGCGGTCCTCGTAGCGCAACAGGGTCACGATGGGTTTGCGGCCCGGAGGAAGCTCGTCAATCACCGACACGTCAAGGTCGCCGTATATGGTCATCGCGAGTGTCCGCGGTATCGGCGTGGCCGTCATTACGAGTACATGGGGCGGCACGGTGCTCTTTTTCCATAACCGTGCGCGCTGCACCACGCCGAAACGGTGCTGCTCGTCTATGACGACGAATCCGAGCCGCTTGAACTGTACACGTTCCTCGATTACGGCATGCGTCCCGACAAGTATGTGCAGCGACCCGTCGGCAAGCTCTCTGTCGATAATGTCGCGCTGTTTCTTTCGTGTCGACCCGGTCAGCAGTCTGACGTTGACTCCTATCGGCGCCACAAGTTTCGATAGTGTCTCGTAATGCTGTGTGGCAAGTATCTCGGTCGGAGCCATCAGGCACGCCTGCGTGCCGTTGTCGAGCGCTATGAGCATGCAGAGCAGTGCCACAAGGGTTTTCCCCGACCCGACATCACCCTGCAGCAGACGGTTCATCTGTCGCCCTGAACCCATGTCGGCGCGTATCTCTTTGATGACGCGCTTTTGTGCGCCTGTAAGCTCAAACGGCAGCTGGTTGAAATAAAACGAGTTGAAAAACTCCCCTATGCGCGTGAATCTCACTCCGGCAAGCGCGCGTTTTCTCCGGCGTGCATATCGCTGTATGTTGAGCTGAAGCAGAAACAGTTCCTCGAACTTAAGTCTCAGCTTCGCCTGCTCGAGAAGTTGTGATGAAGCCGGATTGTGGATGATGCGCAGTGCGTCGAGGGCGCTTATCATCCGGTATTGTGCTGTCACTTCCTGTGGCAGCGGGTCCTTGAGCGATTTTATCGACGCGAGAGCGGTCTGTATCCAGGTATGGAATGTGCGCGACGATATGCCTCGGTTGCGCAGCTTTTCGGTCAGCGGATACACGCCTCGCATTCCCGTTGTTGCCGCTATCGAGGCCGTGGTGTCGATTTCGGGGTGCACGATGCTCCACCGGTTGTTGAATTGGCTCGGCTTGCCGAATAAGATATACTCGTTGCCCGGCGCGTATGCTTCCGAAATCTGCTTGATGCGGTTGAACCATACTATCTCTATCACCCCCGTGCCGTCCGAAAACAATGCTGTCAGCCTTCGTTTCGCTCCTTCCCCCTGCTCGGCAAACGATACAAACCGTCCTTTGAGCTGTACGTAAGGCATTTCGCCGCTGATGTCGGCCACGCGGTATATGCGCGAACGGTCAATATAATGGGTAGGGAAGTGGTGCAGCAGATCGTAATAGTTCTTTATGCCCAGCTCTTTGTCCAGAAGCTGTGCACGTGCCGGACCGATGCCCTTCAGATATGTTATGTCGCGGTTGAATAATGTATCCACTTCTGCCTGAAAATAACAATTAAATTTGATTTATCCCCCGGTTAATAGCTGCGTTCCGATTTAGCAGCCGCGGTTTTTAACCGCGTAACCGACAATCCTCGGCCGAGCCTCATATCCCGTCACATTCCGTTGCATTTCAGCAACGCTTCGGCTACGGCCATGTCGACCGGGTTTGTCACTTTGATATTCCCGTATTCCCCTTCGATAATGGCTATTTTCCCTCCTGTCACCCGCTGCACGATCGTCGCATCGTCCGTAACGGTATACTCCCGATAGTTCTCGAATGCCTTGCGAAGTGTACTTAACGCAAATGTCTGCGGCGTCTGCACTGCCACATATTCACTTCGCGCGACTGTCTCGCTCGACCCGTCGGCGCTGTCGATATGCCTCAGCGTATCCGTTACTGCAACCGCAGGAACGGCTCCGGCATATCCTTCGGGTATCGTCGCCATGCGCCGTATCAGGCCTTCGCTTGCAAGCGGCCGCGCCCCGTCATGTATCATCACGGTCACATCATCCGGTTCGCTTTGGAGCGCTTCAAGCGCCTTGGCAAGCGACTCCGTACGCGTACTTCCGCCGAATACCGTCCGCGGCGATACAAATCCGTGAGCATCGCACAGCGCCCTCCACGTCCCCTCCATTCTGCTGTCGATAACAAGCAGAATATTGTCGGCAGGCATGATTTTTGAAAAGCATCCGATGGTATGCATAAGCAACGGTTTCCCTGCAAAATCGCAGAATTGCTTCGGCAGGCTCGCCCCGAATCTGCTCCCGCTCCCCGACGCAAGTATAATGACTCTCGTTTTCTCCATATTCATTTCCAAAAAATAGAACTTATGTCCTCTGATTGGTTATATTGTCATTTTGCAAATTTACTCAAAATATTTTTTCAATGTAAAAACTCGGTTGTTAAAACTGTTAGTGGTGTCCGACAGGACACCGATTTACCAGTAACCGCGTACGCCGGAGCTTGCGGAGGCGTGCGCGGCTTCAAAAACCACGTTGAAAGGCGCCCGAAGGCCGCCGAAGGATTTACAATTTCGCCTTTCAAAGAGTTTTTGGCTCAGGCCGAAATTGCAGTGCATGACAATATGACAATTGCGGCTTTATTGTCCGCGGTTAATCATCGCCTTTGGCGCTTTGCTATGCAAAGAAACCGCGGCTACTACGTGGTTGATTCATAGTGCGTTATAGTAGCCGCGGTTTTTAACCGCGGAAAGCGATATTAAATGGGAAGTGGAATATGCACTGTAATTTCGGATTGAGGCGAGTTTTTGACATTTCAAAATGGTTTTGCATTTGACCTTATACGCTCGGCGCATACGTATAAAATAAAAAGGAACTTCGTCGCGAAGCTCCCTTTTATGGTTTCCAATAGGTACAATTTCTAAGGTAAAAAAGATTGTTTTAGGTTTGTGATACAAATGTCGCTTGAAATATTTTGCTGACCAAACAATTTTATATGTTATCCAACATGTTTTTCAAATATGGAATCACTTTGTTTAGCCGTATAGCTATCATAATTTATTATTAATTAGATGATTGATGCCAATATCGCTGTGATTTTATTAAATGTGAAATAATGTTAAAATATAGATGTAAATATGAATTTTATCAATTTTTGCCACAATATTGTCGTAATTCGAATACTTTTCCGTCAAAATATCCGTAGCTGAAATATTTCAGCCAGTCGCCGAGAATTATAAGATTTGCGCCACAAGGCAGTTTTTGGTCGACCATGACGTGCCTGTGCCCGAATACAAAGTAATCGACCGGTTCCTGCGGGTGCTCGGCTTGCCACTCCTGAGCGAAAACCGCCAGACTGTCTGTCGCAATATCAAATTCCGGCAACTCTTTTTCGTTCTGACGGCTGTGGCTCGACCACCGGTGGGCGAACGGCACTGTCCATCGCGGGTGTATTGCGGCGTAAAGTTTCTGGCAGACACGGTTACGGAACACACTGCGTATGAATCTGAATCCACGAGGCAACCGGCCTACTCCGTCGCCGTGCGATATAAGGAACCGCCGCCCGTACAGCTCCGTCACCAACTGGCCGTCAATCACTTCCACTCCGATTTCATCGCGCACGTAGTCAAAGAGCCAGATGTCGTGATTGCCTATGAACCACACTATCTTCACCCCTTTGTCGGCCAATGCTGCAAGCGCTCCGAAAAATCTCACATACCCGCGCGGCACCACCGTACGGTATTCATACCAGTAGTCAAGTATGTCACCGACCATATAGAGCGCGCCGGCTTTGTCGGCAATACTTTCCAGAAACTCCACAACGAGTTTCTCCCGCCGGCGTGACGAGGCGTCATACGTAGTGCCCAAATGCAGGTCGGAAATGAAATAAACAGGTCTTTGTGGCTCCATCCGGCTATCTGTCCTTTGTCGTTGTACCTATATTTATAAATTGTATATTATTGAGATATAGCGTATTATATCTATAATATCTATATATTTATATATATTCCGGCTTTAATCGTCCGAAAAATATACTTTAAAGCAGACCAAGCTCGAGTTTGGCTTCCTCGGTCATCATGTCCTTGGTCCATTCAGGCTCGAATACCACATTTATGGTGACTGACTTCACTCCCTCGATTGATTCTAATTTGTAGCGCGCGTCATCTACGATGAAATCGGCCATCGGACAGTTGGGCGCTGTCATCGTCATGTCTATCACAAGATTCCCCTCATCGTCCAGATCAATCTTGTATACGAGTCCGAGGCTATATATGTCGACAGGTATCTCCGGGTCATACACCATTTTGAGCATGGCTACGATTTTTTCCTCAGTTTTCAAACGTTCTTCTGCTGTCATAATCTGGAAAAATTTGTTTCAAAGTACAAATATACAACATAGAATTGTTATATTTGCGCATTGTTTTATATTTATAAGAGAATTTTCACAACTAAAAACAAAATATGAATATGAAAAATTTTCGTCACCTTTTTGTTGCCCTGTTGTTGGCAATGGTGTGCTCGGCAGGAGCACAGGCTCAGTTCCGTTTTGGCCTTAAAGCCGGTATGGCTGTCAATAAACTGAGTTTTGACAAATCAACTTTTGATTCCGACAACCGCGCCGGATTCACAGGCGGTGTCATGGTCGAGTTCACCGTGCCTGTAGTCAATCTCGGTTTTGATGCCTCGGTGCTCTACGCACAGCGCTCGGTCGACATATATAATAATGACGGATCCGTTTCCGACACCGATCATCGCGGCTATATCGACATTCCTGTCAACTTCAAATGGAAAATGTCAATCCTCGGTCTCGGAAATATTATCTCTCCCTTCCTTACCACAGGCCCCGACTTCTCATTCCTGTGCTCGAAACAGAATTTCAAGGACGCATGGGAAAGCCGCAAATTTGATTTCGCATGGAACGTAGGCGCCGGCGTGCAGCTCTTCAACAAACTTCAGGTTGCCGCAAGCTACGGTTTCGGTCTGACCAACTCCACCAATGCCCTCCACGGCTCAAATGCTGTCGAAGACCTTAAAGACCTTAACTTCAAAGGTAAAAACCGTTCGTGGACAATAACCCTCGCCTACCTTTTCTAAAACAGGCAATATAAAAAGTAAATAAAACCGTATCAAAATTCACCGCGGTTAGAAACCGCGGCTACTACAAATCTAACAACCAGATGCATAGTAGCCGCGGTTTCTAACCGCGGTGAATTTTATTATTCTATTCAAGCATTCCGAGCGCTTTGCTGCGGCCGAGCAGGTCGGGGAGTACTCCCGCGATGTCGTCGGCAGCCACATCGCATTCCTTTATGCGTATACAGGGCTGTTGTATCGCTCCGATTGCCTGCATCTGTTCGAGCAATGCATACGCTTCTTCAAGCATCGCGGAGTCCGGACGGCCGTTGCCTACCTCATTATAGAATGCAAACAGCATGGATGCGATGTACGACACAATATGAGCGAAGTGCTCCACGTCGGCCGGGTCAGCTTCCTCCGAGGTGTATCCGCGCATGTTGCCCGATTCAAGCGCGGCTGACAGCGCCAGATACAGTATGTCGAGCTGCGATTGTGCCAGTTCGGCCGATTTGCTGCGGGCGAGTGTACTGCGGTAGAGCAGGAGCATCGCCGTGGAAAAAGCCTCGTCGGTAGCCCCGGCCTGTATGAGTGCGCTGAGATGTCGGCCCGCGACGAAATTACCTGCAATGAGCGCCGTGTCGCTTCCGTTGTCGTGTGCGTTGTAGAGCCGTGTCCACTCCGCGTCAAGCGTGGCAGTAGCCTCGCCCGAAAGCCGCACTGCCTCCTCTATATTGCCCGAATTTATCGCCGCGTCGGTGCGTTGTGCGGCCGAGATTGCATATTGTCGTATATCCATGTCTGTTTATAATAGCAGTGGGTGTTGCAGAACTAATCTTTCCGCGGTTAAAAACCGCGGCTACTATTTAAAGTCTCCTGATAATCAGCTGTGTAGTAGCCGCGGTTTTCAACCGCGGTCAGATAAAATCGAGTTTTGCAACATTCTCGTGAAAAAACTCTATTGCAAATTTAATAATAACTTCGGTCTTACGCAACAGGAATACCTCTGTCGGTTTATCCAAGCAGCCGTTCGATAACCGTGTCACGGTATCCGGCGCCTATGGCTATTTCGGTATCGCCGATGACCACATCGTTGCTGTCAAACGACTCCACTGCATCAAGATTTACGATATTCGACTTGTTGACTCTTGAAAACATTTCCCCGGGCAATATCTCCTCAAGACTTTTCACCGTTGTTCGCGTGACAAGTCGCCGACCTTCGGTCAGGCGGAAAATGACATAATCTTTCAGCCCCTCGATAAAGAGAATCTCGCGGTAAGGTATGCGGTGGAAACGCCGGTCGGCCTTCACTATCATATAGTCGCGGTCAGAACGCGCATCGGCCTGCTCGGCCGTAGCTTTTGCCATAAGCGACTTATAATCGAGAGCCTTGGCTACGGCCTTGTCAAAGAGTCCGGTGTCGATGGGCTTGACCAGATAGCCGACGGCATCGACCGAATAACTGTCGACGGCATATTCAGGATAGGCCGTAGTGAATATCACGAGTGTCTTTTCCGGTATGCGGCGTGCGAACTCCAGACCGTCCGTCCCCGGCATCTGTATGTCGAGAAACACAAGGTCAACTTGATTGTCGGTCATAAACGCCGATGCCGCCTCGGCGCTGTCAAGCGTACCTAATAGATTCAGTTGCGGATGCCGTGAGACTATGCGTTCCATCCCCCGGCGCGCTATAGGTTCATCATCTACTATTATGCAGTTCATCATTATATGGAATAAATAATTCGGTTATAAAATCGTTTGATTCTACATGTTGTGAAAATACGGCCTTATCGCCGTAAAGCAGTTCAATGCGCCGGCAAGTGTTGGCGAGCCCGATGCCTCCCTCTTTTCTCTCATGCCGTTGTCCGGGCCTGAACGTGTTGCGGCATCTGAATACTATACCTTCTCCGGTGGTTGAGAAGCTGACCGTCACCTCCCTGCGCCCGTCGATAACTGAACTGTGTTTGACGGCATTTTCCACAAAGGTAATGAAAATAAGTGTAGGCACGTTTGTTTCTCCGATGATACCTTTTGCCGAAATACTGAAGTTGAAAGGCTCCATGCGTGTCGCTTCGAGAGTGAGATAGCTGCGCAGGAATTCAATCTCGCGTTCGAGCGGAGTTGTCATGCCGTTTGTTTCATCAAACTGGTATTCGAGCATGCGTTTCAGTTCGCAAAGCATTTCCCGCGAGGCCTTAATATCCTCCTCCGACAGTATACCGGCATTGTTGAGCACATTGAACAGGAAATGCGGATTGATTTGTTTGCGCAGAAACGCATATTCCTGGCGTGCGTACTCCGCCCGCAGTATCGTCATACGCCGCTCACCCGACAGCCAGTCCTGCATGAACAGTATGGCGCTGACCCCTCCCGCAAACAGCACTAACGTCGCCATCGACCCGAGAGTGGAGATGACTTTGACGGCCGTGGGCAACGCCTTTGTATACGGCTCCGGCTCGTAGGTCGCCATCTGTATGATTATGAGGGGTAATGTGACAATGGCACACAATCCGGCCAGTTCTATTATATGCCGGAGCAACGAGCGTCTTTCCCTGAAACGGGGAAACAGCCACCGTATGTCGGCAAACGTAATTGCGTTGAGCAGGATATACAGTCCGAAGAATCCGAAAATCCCCTCCGGCGTAAATTCCGGCTTGTCGGGAGTTGTGAAGAACACTCCGGCCGATATGGTAGCCAATATGAACTGGAATAACGCGTGGCGCCATTTCCTGTATCTTTTCGATATGATTATGTCGGCGGTGCGCAGGCTGCCTGCCGCTGATGTCGTATTGATGTCGGCTGCCGGAGCCGGAAGCTCATACAGCTGTTGCCGCAGATAGGTGCACAGTTCACCTATCTGTCGGTTGGCCGTCTCGGCTGAAAACCCGAGGGTATCGGTTATTCTGTCGATTTGCGCGAATATGAAGTCGGGATTGAGTCGCCCTCTCACTTCCGACATGTATCGGCTGAGGCTGCGTGAGGCTTTTTCTTCCGCTTCATCCTCCTCCTTCCATTTGTCGTAGAGCGTAAAGGCTCCCGTACCGAGCATGAGCAGGAACATGAGCAGGCAACTCGCGAATGAGTCGGCAAATATCCACGGAGAATGATATTCGGTTATTCTCAGAGGTATGTCAAGGTGTGTCCTTACCGCATATTCGAGGCCGAGGCCGGCTACCGGCAGTATGAACGAGAGTACGAGTACATACTCGCAATATGCCGCAAAACGGTTGTTGAACAGCAGCCGGGGCACGGCAAATTCCAGATTCACGTATATCAGCCCTAAGATAAACAGTGTTTCAATCGTAAGCAGCAGAAAGAGCGTACCGTAGCCGAGCATATCGAAACAATCGGTGAATATCGACACCAGATTGCCGCATGACAGCAGCATGCACATGACGCCAAGAAGCAGATATGTCGGTATCTTGCTCATCTATCTTCATTTACTTATACTCCTTCATCTCATCGGGACGGTATACGATGGTAGCCGTCGCCGCCGGTGATGCAAGGAAATAACCCAGGCAGAAGTCACCCTCCCACAGGCATGGACCGTTGCTGTCCGATTCGAGCGCGACAAGATAGTCAAGCATGTCGTGTGATACAGGCGATACAATCACTGTCACCGTATCGCCGTCAAGAAGTATTCTGTCCTCATCCTCCTCGTCGGTATCTTTCCGCGAAGTCATTATTATCTGGTTTATTACGCCGTCCACGGCATGAATGTCGCCTGTCGCTGTCCATATATACGGCTCGCCGTTGCGCAGCAGCCGTATCCAGTAGCAGTCGTCGGCCGAGTCAGGGTCGGTAAGCGATACCTGCAATACGGCTACATAATCGTATGGCATCTTTATCCACTCGAATTCGAGCGCCGTTATCTCGGTCGGCTGCCGCATAGTGCACACGGAGCTGTATTTCCTGTCGCCGCGCACTACTTCCATGCGGTAGTCGTGCCCGGTGATACCCGCGGTGTTGTCGCCGAATGTGCCGTCGCCGCGAAGAGGTAACGTGCAAGTGGAGCCGTCGGTAACATCGATAAGCGTCACCGAGGCGTCGGTCACAGGAGTCGTGTTCATAGCCTCGTCCATCGGAGTGGTCTCGGTGAGCAGTACCGTTGTTCCCTCCTGAGTCAGATTGGCTTCGATTACAAGTTGCGGCTCAACCTCGTGGTAGTGGAAATCAAGTTCTTTCTCACACGATGAGAGCATGACCGCCCCCGAAAGTAGAATTCCTAAATTGTAAATATATGATTTTATTTTCATTTTTTCAAAATAATATGGTGTATGAAACGAAAGGGGGAATGCCCGATAGCGATTGCCGTGTAGTGCGTGAGTCTGCCGGATTTCAGGGATTCTGCCTGAAGTAGATGACAAACTGGATATTGACTCGCGCACGATTGCAGCATGAATGCTGCTATGCAGATGGTTGCCATGCTGCGTAAATATGATTTGGTTTTCATCTTTTCAGAATTTCAGGGTGTAGGATACGGACGGTACTATGCCGAACAGCGACTGCTGCACTGCGCGGGTGCCCGATGGCTTCGACGGGTCATCCTCGAAATAGATGACAAACGGGCTGTAATGGCTGTAGGCATTGAATACGCCGAATGACCATATCGTGGTAAACTTGCGCCCCGTGCGCGTATATGTGACCGAGAGGTCGAGGCGGTGGCTCGCCGGAGTCTTGTACTTGTTGCGTCCCGAATAGTAGTAGCAGGTGGTTCCGTTGAGTTCGTATTTGGCGTCGGGAGCGGTGAGCGGTTTGCCCGACGAGTAGGTCCACGACGCCGACAATGCCCAGCTTTCGTTGAGATTGTATATGCCTACCGCGGCAATGCTGTTTCGGCAGTCGTTGGAGGCACGGTACCAGCGTCCGTTGTTGATTCCCGGTATCCGCGTCTCGGTTTTCGACAGGGTGTACGACAGCCATCCGGTCAGACGCCCCGTGTTCTTGCGCAGCATAAGTTCCATCCCGTAGCTGCGCCCTTTGCCCCCGAGTATTATGCTTTCGAGGCTTACGCGCGTGAACATCGTCATCCCGTCCTTGTAGTCATATATATTGTCCATCGACTTATAGTATCCTTCGGCACTCCAGTCCCATGCGCCGTTATCGGTCATTCCCGCGTATCCGGCTGAATACTGTACAGCGTGCTCCGGTTTGATACCCGCCGAAGTCAGTGCGTACCTGTCAAAGGGGAATGTCGAGGTCGTGGAGCGTATGCCGTGGATATTCTGTGTGGTCAGTGAAATTCCGGCCTTGATGTTGTTGTTCTCATTGATATTGAATTTCACGCTGCCGCGCGGTTCTATGTTGATGTAGGTTTTCGACAAGAAATCCGGTTCATCCTCATTCATCGCCTCGAAGGCATGAAACCTTGCTCCCGAAAGCGATGTGAACGCGCTCAGACGCGCCCCCGCAGTGAGCGATATCCGCTGCGACAGCGTACCCTCGTAGCCGGCCCACACGGCATTCTGCCATCCCGAGCGTATTTCCCGCTGATGCGAGTCGTTGACAATCATTTCGGCCGATTTGACGCGCAGCAGTTCGCTGCGTGCTCCTGCCTCTATGGCATGGCCGTCGCCGATAGTGTATACGGCCCGTTCGTTGAGCGAGAACGACCGTATGTATTCTGTAAGTTTCTGGCTGCTGTCCATGATGTCCGCATGCATGTCGGTGGTATAATTGGTCGCGGCGGCGGTAGTGGTGAAATGCAAATTGTCGCCGGCTCGGCTGATCCAGTTCACGCTTCCCGCCACATTGCTCCACCGCATTGCCATGAGGTCGGAGATGGCGAGATTGTCGCGCGAGGCGAAAAACGATAAGTCGACCATGTTGTTCCTGTCGGCTTTATACCTTATCTTGGCGTTGACGTCAAAGAAATTCATCACCGTGCTCTTGTACTCCGGGATTAGTTTGAGAAACAGGTCGACATACGACCGTCGCGCGGCCACTGACATCGACAGCCGGTCTTTCAATATCGGACCGTCGGCGGCGACCTTGGCATTCAGTATCCCTACCGTGCCCGAGAAATGATACCGCTCCATGTCGCCCGGCTTCATGTATGTCTCAAGCGCCGATGACGACGCGCCGCCGAGCTGTGCCGGTATCGGCCCCTTGTGGAGCACCGCACGGCTTATGGCATCGTCGTTGAACGTCGAGAATATACCCATCATGTGCGACGGATTGTACAGCGTCATTCCGTCCATCGTCACGAGGTTCTGGCAGGCATTGCCTCCGCGTACCTCGAATCCTCCCGCTCCCTCCGCTTCGTTGCGGACTCCCGGGAGAAGGGTTATGGACTTGATAATATCTTTTTCGCCGAACAGCTGGGGCGTCAGTGCAAGTTTCGTCAGTTCGAGATTCTCGCTTCCGAGACCTGCGCCCGAAATACGTTGGCGTGCCGATTGTCCCGTCACCACCACCTCCTGCAATGCCTGCGAGCCGATTGTGTCCGGATTTTCCTTTGCCGCCGAGATCATCGCGACCAGGCAGCAGCATATTGTGAAATTGTACCTTGAAATCATTATTATATATTGTCTGTTGAAGACCTTTATCTGGCGCAGGCTGTTGTTTGCTCTTTCATTGCGTCACTGCGCATTATATATCCCGGTACGACAAGTGTGGCTATGACGCCGGCCATGAATACCGCCACGGTAGTCGGCCCCGATACGTTCAATATAGCCGCCGCCATCGCAAACCCGCCGACGCACGGCCCTTTGAGCCGCGAATAGTCGAGCATGAACGCCGACACCCCGCACCACATCGCGAGTACAAGTATCACTATGAAATATGACGGATAGGTGAAATAGCATCCGGCTACAGCGCATACAAAAATGACGCCTATCACCATTCGCGATACCGAAGACAGCATGAGATACAGTGAAGTAGGGGCTGGGAGCACCGGTTTCTGAAATTTCACATGGAGCGTCCCCGCAATCACCGGCAGCGCGAGCCACAGCAGTTGCCATTTTCCGTCGGGCACCGTCAGCATCAGAGCGAATATCGCGAGGGCTATTGCTATTGTCGTCCATCCCCATATCAGCAGTGCACGGTATTCTACGGAGGCCACCTGCCTGCGGGTCAGCCTCACCTCCTCGTCAAATGTAAGTGTTTTGTCTGTCATAATACTTTCGTTTTTGATTTCGGTACAAAATTACGATTTCCTCCGATAGGATTTTGCATTTTGCGACGAAACCATGCCATTTTGCGACAAAAAACGGCAAAACGCCCCGCACGCCTGTCATCATAGTAAAAAATAAAACATAAATTGCCGACCTTTCAACAGTAGGGATGCACGGTCTGTGCGTCCGGAAAACATGCACTGATTATCAACGTATAATCTGACGCCACAGACCGTGCATCCCCACATCATTAACCGAAATTTCGGAGTTTTGCAATATCGTGCACATTTTTTTGATTTATAGTTGGATAATGCCGGATAAAATTTGATAATGTCAGATAAAAAACGTATCTTTGTCGGAGAATTTTATGCCATGATGCATTAAAATACCATTGAATATATATATTACATTTATATATCTACTTACATTTTTTAACCAATAATCTTCACTCAATTACTGACAATGAGAAAGTTAAAGAAATGGCTGCTTCTGCCCGCGGCTTTGCTGGCAGTAGTGCAGTCGAATGCGGCCTCGTTCATGGACGAGCGAACCGACTTCCGCGATGAGACAATCTATTTTGCCATGACTACGCGTTTCTATGACGGCGATCCAAAGAACAATGTATTGTGCTGGGACGGTGTCGCTAATCAGAAAGCAAACAATGACCCCGCCTGGCGTGGCGACTTCAAAGGCCTTATCGAGAAACTTGACTATATCAAGGCGCTCGGTTTCACCGCCATCTGGATTACTCCCGTGGTGCAGAACGCATCGGGCTTCGACTACCACGGTTACCACGCGATGGATTTCTCCAAAGTGGATCTCCGCTATGAGAGCCGCACCGAATGGGGCTCGGCTGAAGATGTCGATTTCCAGGACCTTATCGATGCCGCTCATGCCAAAGGCCTGAAAATTGTCCTCGACATCGTACTCCAGCACACAGGCAACTTCGGCGAGAATACCCTCTGCCATCTCTTCGACCGTTCGCAGGATATACGCAATCAGGCCAACATCGAGGCATGCCTTATCCCCGACCAGGAAAAACTCGGGGGCGCAGCCTATTGGGACCTCCCCAACTCCGGCGCCAAAACACAGTACTCCGAGCGTTTCAAATATCTTAAAAATACTGACGGCCAAAACCATGACTCAAAAAACTACTGGCATCATGTGTCTACCGCATGGAACTGGGATAACCCCAGCCGCTGGTGGGGCCAGATAGCCGGCGACTGTGTCGACCTCAACACCGAAAACCCCGCCGTTGTCGACTACATCGTTGACTGCTACGGCAAATTCATAGAGATGGGTGTCGACGGCTTCCGTATCGATACCACCGGACATATCGCTCCCCTTACATTCAACTCAGCATTCATTCCCCGCTTTATCGAGTTGGGTGAGCGCTACAAGAGCAAGCGCCTCAACCAGGCTCCTTTCTATATGTTCGGCGAGTGCTGCGCCCGCTACGGTGGTGTGATATACCGCGACCAGCATGTGCTTTCAAGCCACTACTACACATGGAAATCAGACCCAGCGCTGGTAGCCGAGTGGAAAACTTTTACCGCCGACTGGTGGGCCAACCAGGTAGTACCTGAAGGTGCTTCGCCTCTGGGCAATATGCTTACCTGTGAGAAAGACCCCGGCACCGTACACGATTCAGACAACGTGTTCATGAAAAACGGCGCTTGGCATGAACCAGACTACTCCCAGGCTTCGGGCTTCAACGTTATCGACTTCCCGATGCACTATAACTTCAACAGCGCCGACCAGGCAGTGCGCATTGCACAGGAAGGCGACCACTATTACAATGACGCTTCGTGGAACGTTGTATATGTCGACTCTCACGACTACAGCCCCGGTCCCAACGACGGCGTACGTTTCAACGGCGGAACGGCACAATGGGCTGAAAACCTTTCGCTGATGTTCACATTCCGCGGTATCCCCTGTATATATTACGGTTCGGAAGTCGAATTCCAGAAAGGCAAAACCATTGACAAAGGTCCCGATCTGGCTCTCGCCAACTCAGGCCGCGCTTACTTCGGCGCATACCTCGAAGGTGATGTCACAGCTTCTGATTTCGGCACATTCACCGCATCGGGCAATGTGGCCAAGACTCTCGACGGCGATCTCGCTCAGCATATCATACGTCTTAACCAGATACGTGCCGCTGTACCCGCTCTCCGCAAGGGCCAGTATTCATGGGACGGCTGCTCGGCCAACGGCGGCCATGCCTTCAAACGTGCCTACAAGGACTCTTACGCTCTCGTCGCTCTCAATGGCGGCGCAACATTCTCCGACGTACCCGCAGGCACTTATGTCGACCTTGTAACAGGCCAGTCCTACACTCCCGCCAGCGGTTCAATCACTGTCGACGCTCCCGGTACGCAGGGCCAGCTCCGCGTGCTTGTCAAAGACTGGAAAGGCGGTAAGGTAGGTGTCGACGGCAAGTTCATCTACACCTCATCACCCGTGGCTCACGGCGGCAATCCTTCGTTCACCGACCCCGGCACAACCGAATATTATACTTATGACGATGCTGTAGGTTCTGCAGCCGTGACTCTCTCGCCCGCAGGCGGCACATTCAAGACCGAGACCATCACCGTAACCGCCGCTCTCAACGAAAGCGCCGTATCAGGATGGGTCAAAGTAGGCGACAACGCTCAGGTCACTCTTACTCCCGGCTCGGCCAAGACCTTCACTATCGGTCAGGGCATGGCTTACGGCGAGGCCGTGACCGTAACCTGGAGCGCGACTTCATTGACCGGCGAGTCTTTTACAGGCAGTGCCGTTTACAAGAAGGTTGACCCCAACGCCGCTATCACAATCTATGTGACAGGCAAGGACAACACCGACATCTCAGGTACCAGCGTTTACGCATGGAGCGCCGACAAGACCAATCTCCTCGGCGCATGGCCCGGCAAAACACTGACCGAGACCATGACAGTTGACGGCCGTGACTTCTACTACGTCACCATCGACGATGCCGATGCTGTAAATATAATCTTAAACCGCAACGGCGCGCAGACCGGCGACATCACCGGCATCACCGAAGACACCTACTTCGAGTATGACGGCGGCTCAACAGCATCTAAAATCAATGTAGCGGTTGAGAAACATCCCTCGGTGAAATTCTCGCCCAACGGCGGCACATTCGTCGACAACGTGACTGTAACAGCTACTGTAGCCAACGCTACTTCGGCATGGTACAAAATCGGCAACGGCAACCAGGTAAGCATTTCAGGCAATTCCGCCACATTCACTCTCGGCGATAACATGGCCATCGGTGAAAGCGTGACCGTAACCTGGAGCGCATCTTCCGCCACCGAGACCAAGACAGGTTCGGTAGTCTTCACCAAGGCCGATAAGCCGTCAAAAACCGTATGGCATATCTACTTTGACAATTCCAACTCCAACTGGAGCAATGTCAATTGCTATATCTATGGCAGCAACGAGTGCAACGAAATCACCGGCGCATGGCCCGGAGCACAGATGGTCAAGAACGGCAAATACTACGAATATACCGTAGAGACCGAAGGTGCCCTCAATGAATGCAATGTGATTTTCAATAATGGCAACGGTTCACAGACCGGTGACTACGTGAAAGTACGCAACTACGGTATCTATAACGCAAGTGGTGATACCGGCCTGAGCGGCGTAGACAGCATTGTGACTGAAGACGAGGACGCACCCGTTGAATATTACAACCTTCAGGGCGTGCGCGTCATCAACCCGACCCCCGGCATCTATATCCAGCGTCAGGGCAACAAAGTACGCAAAATCCGCGTCAACTAAGAGCAATCACCAGCTCAATCCATAAAATAAAAAATCGCGACTGCTTCGGTAGCCGCGATTTTTTATTTTATGGATTGAGCTGGTGACATGCGCCTAATGTGTTGTAAAACTAAAAATATACAAACTAAATTGCATGGACGCGATTCTGTTTACTTAAGGAGCAAATATAGGGGCGGGGGCGTCTCGCCCCCGTGGTAACTTTCAGCGTATAAGAATAATACCACGAGGGCGAGACGCCCTCGCTCCTATGCTCCATAAGTAAACTGCATTAATTCGCTGCGGCTTTTGACCGCCGATATTAGTTCTGCACCCACCTTGTTATTATTTGCCGTTGACCGTTATCACGCAGTCGGCAGGCTGCTTTATGTTCCCGTCTATGATTATTTCGCCTATTGAGCCGGCATGGATGTGGCCGCTTGTGGGATTCTTGACACTGGTGAGAGCGCCTTTCACTGTCGCCTCTACGGTGCTGTACTCGAAGAGCAGGTTGGCGTCCTCTCCGAATGTGCAGTCTTCGAGCACGAGGCCGTCGACGTAGCACAGGAGCTGTTCGCCTGTCAGTCGGCAGCGCACGAAGCGGAGGTTCTTGCCGTACCAGCCGAGATATTCCCCGTTGATTTCCGAATCGTATACAGTCACGTTTTCCGCCTCCCAGAACGCGTCTTTGGAATTGATTACCGCATTGCGTATCTCCACGTTCTTTGCGTATTGGAAGCTGTAGTTGCCGTCCTGACGGTACTTGTCGATTCTGACGTTCTCGCAGTGCATGAAAGCATAGTCGCAATTGGCTATGCCGACATTCTTAAGCTCGATGTCCGAGCAATCCCAAAGATATTGCTCGCCGTTGGGAAATTCCGTATTCTCCACATAAATCCCTTGCATGCGGCGGAACAGTTTGGGCGCGTCGACCTTGCAGTCAATCATGCGGCAGTCGCGCGAATACCACAGGCTCGAACGTGCGCTCTCGGCAAAATAGCAGTTCTTAACCGTAAAACGGTCTACCTCCCAAAACACATATTTCCCTTCAAACACACAGTTCTCGGCCTCTATGTCCGAGCCCTCCTTTATACTTGATTCTCCCGGGTGTATGGTGACATTCTCAAGCCGGGCGCCATGCAGCGCGTAAAGAGGACGTTCTCCCCCGAATTCCTGATTCTTTATTAGTTTCATCTGTAATACAAATAGTCGGTTTGCAATTGAATCCATTGTAGTTGCAGTGTCGCAAAACTCGGTTTTAGCTTTCCGCGGTTGAAAACCGCGGCTACTACGTAGTTGATTTTTCAGGAGATTTTGTATAGTAGCCGCGGTTTTTAACCGCGGAAGATTGAGCTTTGCCTCACCCGCTTGTATCGCGTCTTATTTCCCAATACTCCCGGCGAAAAATGCCGATACCGTTTCCCAGGGTATCATGTCGTGGCGACGGCCACCGTCATACAGGTCGCAGTGCGACGCTCCGGGCACGATGACAAGCTGCTTGTTGTCGCCCTTGAGGAGTTTGAACGCATCCTCCCCGAAATAGCGTGAATGCGCCTTCTCCCCGTGCAGTATCATCACCGGAGCGGTTATTTCACCGGCGTAGGCGAGGATAGGGGTATTGAGCCAGGAGAGTGCCGAAGTGGCGTTCCAGCCGTTATTGCTGTTGAGCGAGTTTTTGGCATATCCGCGGTCGGTCTTGTAATAGTCCCAGTAATCTGCGAAAAATTGCGGTTCGGCGGGGCGTTGGTCAGGCAGGCCGCCGGCAAGTCTGTATTCCCCGGCTGCGAAGTCATCGCTGCGCTGCGCATTGAGCTGGCGCTTAAGTTCGAGACGTGCTTCTGCCGAATCGTTGGCGTCGAAATATCCGTTGGCCGTCACGCGGTGCATGTCATACATTGTCACGGGCATGACCGCCTTGATACGAGTGTCGATGGCAGCGGCGTTGAGTGATATGCCTCCCCAGCCGCATATTCCTATGATACCTATACGCTCTTTGTCGACATCGTGACGTGACGAGAGATAGTCAACGGCGGCCGAAAAATCCTCCGTATTTATATCGGGTGATGACACGTAGCGCGGTTCGCCGCCGCTTTCGCCCGTGAACGACGGGTCAAACGCCAGCGTGATATATCCTTCCGACGCCAGTCGGTTGGCCCAGTAGCCCGAGGCCTGTTCCTTGACTGCGCCAAAGGGACCGCACACGGCGATTGCCGCCCGTTTTTCCCCGTCGGCTAAGTTGTCGGGCAGGTACATGTCGCCTGTCAGTTCGATGCCGAAACGGTTTTTGAAATGCACTTTCTCGGTGCGCACGTTGTCGGCGATTTTAAATGTCAAAACCGGTGTATCCATATTATGCTTTTCTGTTTTGGTTTGCGATGCGTTGCATGTCATTATCGCGGTTATCGCGATGAATAGTGCTGATAATATTATTCTCATATATGTCCGTTTTTATAATATTCGGAGGGAGTGCAGCCGTATTTGTTGCGGAACGATTTGAAAAAATGCGCCTTGTTCCTGAATCCGGCTCTCGGCCATGCTTCCCCCGGCTTGTCTCCGGCGCTTATGAGCTGCGCGGCGTATGCCAGTCGTTGCTCGATGAGCCAGCGTTGCGGGGTGAGGTCGCTTATTTTTGCGAAATCTCGCTTGAATGTGGCGAGACTGCGTCCCGAATAGTGGGCGAATGCCTGGATGTCCATATCTTCGGTGAAATGTGCCTTCATGAATTCGTAAAGGTCTATCTTCCATGTCTCGTAGAAGTCGAAGAGGGTGGGATAGAAACGCTCGTCGATCGACAGGAGCGTTCCGATAGCCTCAGCCACCTTCTCATTTATGACTGACTCCGACGGCTCTATGTCGCGTTCCACGTATGGCAGCAGCGAGTAGAACAGGCTCTCCAGACGTATGGTCTCGGGCAGCAGCACTGCCGTCCCGCCTATGGGGTGCAGCTTGCCGCGCAGTTTGCCAAGCGTGACATGCTCGCGGAAATATGTTTTCAGTTGCTCGCGGGGAAGCGTTATTGCTATTGATGAGAACGGAGTATTGCCGTCGGAAAGTTTTTTCATTGACGACGCGCAGTCACGCTGCCAGAATATGAACTGGCCGGGATACGCACAGACAGTGCCCGACGGTGATGTGATTTCCATCCGCCCCGACCTTACCCACATGAGTCCGTGACCCGGCAGGCGGTATTCGCAATATGTGTCATGGTCGATTTCACTGAAAAACAGTGTGTCGGCGTAGTTCCGTATTCTTATAGATTCTGTCATCGTATTGCCTGTAGTTTGATTCCCACGAGGCAAAGTTACAATAAAAACAATCACAAATGGTCGCTCACAGGCTCAAAAACGGTTGCTACAGGAAACAAATCCACGCCCTCCCCTTAAAATTCAATTCACAGAGCATGTCAGATCAGGCTTCACGGCAGTATTATGCAGAGGGTATAGTAAAACAGCGAAATTTCGGCTGACATTGCACGGACCGTGCGTCCCAATGCGGTTTACTTAAACATAAAGGCGCCCGTCAGGTCGCCGATTTAGCAGTAACCGGGTACATCGGAGCATA
>OFGK01000022.1_pt1 | contig 142891 bp, 137 predicted proteins | sample 1521771 | NCBI WGS metagenome assembly OFGK01 (sample SAMEA3504088, study PRJEB24116) | mouse gut metagenome | biome: mouse gut; feature: mouse-associated habitat; material: faeces | place: Denmark | collected 2011 | reverse complement strand
AAGTTAGCTTTTTCTTTTTTCTAAAATTCCAGCCTTACGGCTGTTTTGAATATATTAATATTTTTTGAAAGGAGAGATTTAATGAAGAAAAAAATCTCTATTAATGGTTCTAAAAACGGAAGATGTTTAAATTCTAGAGAATTAATTAATGATGAAACAGATGTAGAATTAATTATTGTTAATCCAGATGAAGAATATGAAGAAATTAAAAAAATTATTACTCCATCAGTAAAAAGCAAATTAAGTGGAAAAATCAATCTTTTTTCTATTGAATGAAAAATAAAATGCAGAGTTATGATTGAAAATATTTAATTCATTTCTAATCAATCCATCTTTTACTTTTCCATAATTATATATGATTTTTGCAGTATCAAATAAAAAGCAATACACTGAAATTTGTATTGGTTTAATAAGAGATAAAGCAGATATTATTTCAGAAGAATAATATGCTTCAATTGTTTTTTTATTATCATAAATCTGCTTACAAACACGGTGGTTACCATCAACAATAATATATTGAGTAGGAACTATTGGTATAGGTACAACAAGTATATTTTCATAGTTTTCATAATGCTCTTTTATTTCGTTTTCTTCGTAAAACGTATAAATGCATTTATCAGAAAAATAGCTTAAATTCCCTTTATCATTATCTAATACGATTTTAGTAAATAATCGATTATCATTTTTACTCAGCATTGACAACATATATTCGATATTAAAAGTTAAGGATATATCAACACCATAAAAATTGAAAGTTCCTTCATAGCATTGCGATTTATCTTTAAATTTACTGATAAAGAATGTTTGTGTATTAGCAGTTTCTAATAGCCTTTTGTGCCACAATTTTAAAAATTCTTTACTGTATTTAAATGATTTAATCTGTTCAATTTTAGCAATGTTTGAATGTAATTTTTCTATAGTTTCAATATCTAAATTATACATAAATATCTCCGAAATATTTTTTCTATATTATAACAAATATTTTCACAAAGAGCAAACCGACACAAGTCAGCTTGTTCTTTTTTCAAAATTCCAGTCTTTGGACTGTTTTGAATATATAAATAATAAATTAGCTAAAAATATTGTGTTACCTTTTATGATTTTTAACACTATATTATAAAGGAAATAATAACTTTGGGAGGTTATATTATGAAAAAGAAAATATTAGCCGTAATCGGCATTATGACAATTACTGCAGCAATGCTTGCAGGCTGCAGCTCGAAGGATGTTGAAGCGGATGCACAGGCAAGCACAGTGCCGGCAAGTCAGGCAATCGGTGTATCTGATACAACAAAAGCTGCAGAGAGCACAACTGTTGCTGAAAGTACAACTGATGAAGCAACATCCACAACAAAAAAGAAAGACGGCAGTATAACAACGAAAAAGGCAGCTTCTAAGACTACGGCAAAGGTTGCACCTAAAACAACAGCAAAGCAGACAACAAAGTCTACCACTGCAGCAGCAACAACACAAGCTACCACAAAGGCAACCACTAAGACTACAACCAAAGCCACAGTAAAGAATGTTTCTGCAAAGGATGTTCAGGCTCAGGTTAATGCATATATCAGAAGCAAAGGTATAACTGTTGATAGTTCTTTAAATTCAAGTAATTCAGGTTGGAATGTTCCTACATCTGCAAGGCAGGATGGATTAAATAATGGTCATACGTTGAATGAATGTAAATATCAGGTTAACAGTTATATTGAAAATATGGGGACAAATTTATCAATGTATTGTTATTACGATGGCTCGGATTTTTATGTTTGCTATATGTAATGAATTAATAATAATTTGATAAATGGAAAAGGTACGCACTCGGTGCGTACCTTTTCTGCTTTTCTTATAATATAAAATGAAATTGTTATAAATTTTAAATGTTTCAAAAAATTTCACAAAAAAATCATGATGAAAAATTATTGTTGTAAACTCTTTTGGCAGTAAGGAATAATATTATTATTAAAAATATATAATGTTTCATCAGCAATACTTCTTACAGTAGCTTCTAATATATTTTGATAATCTGCTGTGTAAGTTTTATTAATTTGGTTTATGGGAGCTGTGATTTTTAAAGGATTCGCCTTTAATCTTTTTATAGCGGCTAAACGCTGATCAAAATTAGGGTCAACATGAGCGCCTCCGTCTTGATCAGCTAGCAAAGTAACGACATCTTTTCGAGTTAAATAATTTTTATCATCAATTAAAACAACATAATTTTTTTCCCACCAAGTTTTGAATGATCTAAATGGATATTTCCCACCATTTTTGATTCTTATTGGCTCAGGAATAAGAATTTCTTCAGATTCGATTGAATGATTTAAGAGATATGAACATAAGGATGTACGTACAAAATTTGTAGTTTCAGGATTTGGCAAACTACCTTTAGTTGTACTTATATCAATAAAATCTGGATAATTGTATACAAATTCATCTTTGATTTGTCGTAATAAACTATGAGAAAACTTAGAATCATATAATAGTATTCTAAGAGCAAGAGATATTCTTTTCCCGTAAAAATTATCTCCATTATCATATGAATTACAATCATTATTTAAAAAATTAATTTGTTCGATTACACTTTGAAAAATTTCCTGATTCGTTCTTTGAATTTTTGAATTTGACATTTTAACCTCCGGAGGTATGATTTTATGAATTTATTAGAAACATTATCATTGTGTTTAAAAAGAAATAACAAAGACATTTCCCAAATACTGTGGGTCGGCTGTGAAAGTTTTGAAATTCCTTTAAATGTTTTTTTTGATTTGGCATCGAAAACAGAAGATTGTTTTATATCTGAGGTTGCAGATGATTTAGTAGTTGTTGGTGAAGACTTTCTTGTGGAGCGCATATATATTGACAATTCAGCAGATGAATGGATTTTTAAAAATAAACTAAAAAGACCTGAAAAAAAAGTAATACTAAAAACATTAGATAAAAGAGATTTAAATGAATATGAATATGAGAGGTTATTAAAAGATAAAAGAATTAAAGATTCAGAAATTATTATAGGTTCAGAACTGTGGATGATGTTATATAAACAATAAAAGTATATCACAAAACAATACTTATATCAATGAAGCTAATTTATCGAATTCAGATAAGTTAGCTTTTTCTTTTTTCTAAAATTCCAGCCTTACGGCTGTTTTGAATATATAAATAAATTTACGAAAGGAAGGTTTTATGAAGAAAACAAAAACCAAACAACCCAGGCAAAAGCGAAGGCTGAGCGTAGCAGCATTATTATTGGCACTACTGATGCTGTTCAGCACGCTGCCTATGCAAGCCTTTGCTGCTCTGACAGAAGGCAGTCGTTACAGCTACTCAACAAAATATGTTGATGTGTATTACCGAACCGGTGATTGGCAAACAGCAGATGGTCACACCCACAACAACTCAGGTCAGATTGCATTAAGAAATCTGTCAAACGGAGAACCCTTGTATTGTATTCAGATTTATGAGGGCTGTACGAATTCTGATGCAACTGCTACAAACATAAGATATACAAACTTATGGTTAAATGAACTTACCAGAGCAGCACAGAATGGTATGACATTAGTATCAATCTATGGTTATGATGGCACGGCAGCTTCAACCTATGGCTATTCAAGAGATGCTGCACAATTAGCTACTGAAATACTTCTGTGGGAATTTGAAATAGGAGCAAGAACAAATTATTCTGCATCCCTGACATCCTTTGCAAATAATCTTTATGCAACAAGCAGTTCGGGTCAGGCTCTTTTGAATGATGCACTTGAATGCTATAAGAAAATTCTTGAAGCTTGTTCAGGACATCAGAACAGACCAAGCTTCAGCAATCAGACTGTTTCTCTGAAAGGAACAGGCAGCGGTAATTCCGTAACATTGACCGACAGTAATAATGTACTCGGTAATTTTACTGTTAAATCAACCAGTGACAGAATTCATACCAGTGTAAACGGAAACAAGCTTACTGTTTATGCTACCGGTGAAGGTACCTTAAACGGCAGACTTATTTTCACTAAGAAAAATACAGATATCAATTCAGCATTTGCTCTTATTGGTGCGAATCAGACTCTTTTCTATGGTAAAATTGCCGATCCGGTAACTGCACCGTTAACGATTGAGCTGTCATCAGGCAGAATGAAATTAATCAAGACCTCTGAGAATGGACAAGTTGAAGGATTTAAGTTTATCGTTACCGGAAATAACTATTCCAAGGTCTGTGTTACAAACAGCAAGGGTGAGTTTGAGCTGGAGGATTTGCAGCCGGGCAAATATACGGTTACTGAGGAACCAAGCTCTGAATGGGTAACCCCGAAATCTAAAGAAGTCACCATAACCGGCGGTCAGACTGCGACAGTTCGCTTTGAGAATGTTCTCAAGAAATTCAGAGTAACTGTCGTTAAATCAGATGTCGAAAAAGGAACTGCACAGGGTGATGCTACGCTTGCAGGTGCTGTATATGGATTGTATAAGGGTGACAAGCTGGTTGCATCCTATACAACTGATAAGAATGCATCCTTTACAACAGACTATTTCCCTTGCGGTACGGATTGGACTATCCGAGAAATTTCTGCGAGCGAAGGCTATCTTGTAAATAGTACCGTGTATAAGGTCGGTGCTGAACCGAAGCTGTACAAAGTAGAACATAATACTTTGGAAAGCAAGGTTACTGAGCAGGTTGTAAAAGGCAATATTGCGATTATCAAGCATACAGATAATGGCAGCACACAGATTGAAACGCCTGAAAAGGGTGCAGAATTTCAGATTTATTTAAAATCTGCAGGCTCATTTGCAAATGCGGATAAGAATGAAAAAGATACAATTGTCTGTGATGCAGACGGCTTTGCGAGTACAAAGCTACTTCCTTATGGTGTTTACACCGTCCATCAGACGAAAGGCTGGGATGGCAGAGAGTTTATTGCTGATTTTGATGTGTTTATTCAGTCTGATAATCAGACATATAAATTCCTTATTAACAATTCAAATTTTGAAAGCTATCTTAAGGTTGTCAAAGTTGATTCCGAAACAGGAAAGCAGATTGCTTATGCCGGCGCAGGCTTTGAAATTTATAATGCTGAAGGTCACAGAGTGACAATGCAGTTTACCTATCCTGAAGTAACAGAAATTCATACTTTCTATACAAACAGCGAAGGATATTTAATTACACCTGAAAAGCTGCCTTATGGGGATTATACACTTGTTGAGGTGCAAGCCCCTTATGGTTATGTTCTTGACAGCACACCGATTCCGTTCAGCATTAATCAGGAAAACAGTTCAACCGATACAGGCGTAACGGTTGTTATGGTAAAGGCAAAGGATGCACCTCAAAAGGGTGTCATTGAAATCACCAAAACAGGAGAAATATTCTCATCTGTTTCTGAAAATAACGGTTTATATACCCCTTTATATAAAATTGAAAATCTTGAGGGTGCAGTATTTCAGATTTATGCCGCCGAAGATATTGTTACACCGGATGGAACAGTAAGAGCTAATAAGGGTGAACTTGTGGATGAGATTACAACTGCCGATAAAGGCATAGCAAAATCAAAGGAGCTGTATCTCGGTAAATACACAGCAATAGAAAAGACAGCCCCTGAAACATTCGTAAATAATAAAGAGCAGTATGATGTTGAATTGACATATGCCGGACAGGAGGTCAGCGTAACATCAGCTGCTCTTTCCGTTTACAATGAAAGACAAAAGGTATCTGTTTCACTTTCCAAGGTGTTGGAGCAGAATGATAAATTCGGAATCGGCAGTAATGATGAAATCCTTTCAGTACAATTTGGACTTTATGCAGATGAAGATATTACAGCTGCAGATGGCAGCATCATACCTCAGGATGGCTTAATTGCATTTTCTAACTGTGACGAAAAAGGAAATATTACTTTCAGCTGTGATTTACCAATCGGCTTTAAATGGTATGTAAAAGAAATTGCAACTGATGAGCACTATATCCTTTCTAATGTAAAGTATGAATTTACTACAGAATATCAGGGTCAGGATATCAAGACTATTGAAATTAATCTGAATGACGGAAAGCCTATCGAGAATAAGCTGATTTACGGCAGTATAAAAGGTTTGAAGCTGGACAGAGAAACAGAAAAGCCGATAGAGGGTGCTCTATTCGGTTTGTTTAGAAATGATGAAACTGAGTTTACAGAAGAAAACGCAATTCTTACTGCTGTTTCTGATAAGGATGGTATTTTCACTTTTGATAATGTGCCGTTCGGTGAATGGTGTATCCGTGAGCTGAAGCCTGCAGAGGGTTATCTGCCAAATACGGAAATCTATACTGTTCAGATTAACAGCAGTGCTCAGCTTATTGAACTAACTGTTGTAAATGACAAGGTACCCGAAATTCATACAACCGCCGCTGTTGACGGCAAAAAGGAAACAGCAAGGACCGGCGAAATCACAATTACCGATACAGTATCCTACAAACATCTTGTTCCCGGTACAGAATATGTCCTCAAGGGTGTGCTTATGGATAAATCAACAGGCAAGCCGTTTGAGGTTAACGGAAGGACTGTAACCTCAGAGGTTAAATTTGTTCCTGAATCACCAAGTGGAACTGTAGATGTTGAATTCAAATTCGATTCAAGCGGTATAAAGAAAACAACTGAGCTTGTCGTCTTTGAAACCTTGTACAAAGATAACATTGAGCTCGCTGCACACACGGATATTAACGATGTTGGGCAGACAGTAACTGTCACTCGTCCTGAATTGAAATCACCTAAAACCGGTGCAGATGATGCAAGTTTAGATGCCTATGCAGTTGTTCTGAGTGCAGGTGCTGCATTCTTAGGTGCATTGTTATGTGTTGCATACAAAAGGAAGAAGCTGAATGCAAAGTAAAGCAAAGTCAATATTAAGCTTCATATCGACATTTGTTGTAACAGTGATTGTCATTATAGCAGCTGCACTGTTAGCAGCGAAGCTGTTCGGTCTGCAGGGCTTTACTGTTGAAAGCAACAGTATGGCACCTGCTTACCCGGTTGACAGCTTTATCTTTGTAAAAGAAACAGCCCCCGGTGAAATCCAAACCGGTGATGTTGTAACTTATGTTTTTAATGAAAACGGCTTGCTGGTTACGCACCGTGTTGTTTCTGTTGATTCAGTTAATCAGACCTTTGTTACTAAAGGTGATAATAACAATGTTGCTGACCCTGCCCCGGTGATGTGGGGCAATGTGGTCGGCAAGGTTGTTTTCGGTGTGCCAAGGGTCGGAGCTGTTATGAGAGTTTTGATGACTGATGAAAACAAACCGTATGTTTTTACGGCAATAGCAATAATCGGAATAGCATCCGTTATTCTTGACTTGATAGAAAAGAAAAAATTAAAATCAGAAAATGAGGTTGAAATGAATGAAGAAAAGTAAAAAATTCTTGGTTTCCTTTTTGGCGGTTATTGTGATTGCGGCAAGTCTTGCCGCACCAACATACTCCTGGTTATCGTCAAAAAGCGAAAAGGTAGTGAATACCTTTGCCGGCGGTGTAATAACCGTTACTGTTGATGAAGCACAGGTTGATACAAACGGAAAGAGAATCGAAGGCGGTGAACGTGTCATTGCCAACAGCTATAAGTATGCTGCAGGTGCTGTTCTTGATAAAGATCCGACACCGACTGTTCTTAAGGGCAGTGTTCCTTGTTATGTGTTTCTCTGTGTTGATAACGAGCTTAATAATCTGTTTTCAATGAATATCAATACTGATGATTGGTCTGCTGTGGCAGAGGAAGACAGCAAAACAATCTATATCTACAAGGAAACAGTAGATGCAGAGCACTCTGCTGAGGATATTATGCTCAGTCCCATATTCACACAGGTAACCGTTTCTAAAGAACTTACACAGGATGACGTTGCAAAGCTTGGTGAGAAAAAACTCAGTGTAACCGCTTATGCTATTCAGACGGAAGCTCTGTCACAACAAGAAGCAATCACAGAAGCCTGCGGACAGTTCTTTACAAATTAACGGAGATATGAAAAATGTCTGTACATAAAATAACGGCAGCATTGCTGCTGTGTCTGACTTTGATTAGCGGAATGTATTCGGGCCCAACAGCTGCTTATGTTTTTTCTGTTTCGGCAACCTGTGAGAATACATTTATCGGTGAAAGTGTAACTGAAATTACAACAAGTGAAGAAACAACTACAATACAGAACACCACAACAAAAACTGATATCGTTAAGAAAAGTCCGGCAACAGGAAATACAGTTAATAGATATATTTTTATACCTATAGCTATTGTGTCTTTATTTCTAACAATACTTATTCGCAATAAAAAATTAAGGAGAAAATCATAATGAGTGAAAATTCTAAAAAGAGAAAAACGCTGACAACTGCTATTGCAGTGATTCTTGCAATTGTAATGGTTATAGGCAGCACAACCTATGCCTATTTGCAGGGCAATACAGATCATGTTATCAATGCTTTTGCAGCGAATCAGGTGAGCGTTGAACTTAAGGAAAGCACCGGTGAAAAATATAATATTATTCCCGGTACTTCCGAAGCAAAAGACCCGACTGTTACAGTTAATACTACTGTTCCGGCATATGTCTATGTTGAGGTAACAGATAATACTGAAAACCTCGTTACATATTCAATTGAAAATGGATGGCAGATGCTTGAAGGCTTTGAAAACGTGTATTACCGTGAAGCAGATGGTTCTGCATCAGAGCAAAGCTTTACTGTTCTTGAAAACAATTCTGTATCCTATGCTGCTTCTATTGTTAACAATGATATGCTTGTACAGAATGAGGACGGAAGCTATTCTCTGAAGGAAGGTATTACATTATCTTTTAATGCATTAGCGATTCAGAAAGAGCCATTCAATGATGCAAAGTCAGCATATGCAGCACTGAAAAATGAATGGTGTGATGTTACAGCAAAGCTGTCTGCTATTAACGAAAGAAACATAGGTCTTAACGGTCAGTATATGCCACGAAAAGATGCTACTACATTTGCCATTAAGGTAAAAGAGGGCGAAAAATACAGAATCAGCGGCTGGACACAAGGCTCACAAGCTTTGTATTGTTTAAGAAATGGTGTTGAGAGCACCAATTCTCCGGTTATTGCAAAATATCCTGAAGCGGTGGATTATGCCTATGTTCAGCATAATGACATTGAGGTCACAATCCCGGCAGGTGTCAGCTATATGGAAATGTCAACAGTAAATAATCGTCTGAGTGATTTTAAGCTTGAGAAAATGGGCAGTGCAAATGCAGAAAATGCAGAAACCAAATTACTGCATTATGATGAGAATAAATATATTGTTATGTGTTTTGACGATACACTGTCCGATATCAGTGATGTGGTTGAACTGTTTGACAAATACAATGTTCCTGCTAACTTTGCAACAATTCCTGAATATCTGAACAGAACAACCAATTCCGGAGAAACAGCAAAAGAAGTATTGCTGAGGGCACAGGCTAACGGTCACGAGATACTGGCACATAATGATGCAACGGGTTTATTAACATCTGAAAGTTCAGATGAGGATTATATAAATGTTATGAGTAACACCAAGAAGGCATTGGAGGAAAATGGATTTATTATTAATGGATATTTAAATCCGGGAGGTACCAAGAACGGAATTCATTCTGACACCCAGGATTGGAGCAAAACCTTTGCTGCCTGCAAGGCTGCAGGTTACTTATATTCTGATATGAGCGGCAGACCTAACAAATATATTGAGCCTTATACAATGGGCAGATTCTATTTTGGCACAACTGACATTGAAACCTTTAAGACTGAAATAAACAATTGGTGGAAATGGGGCTATCATTACAAGGTTTTCATTAACCATCAAGTAGATAACCTTGATTTCATCGAGCAGGTTATTCAGTATTGCCTGGATAATGATGTTCAAATTGTGACTTACAATTCTTTGTATAACGCTTATATGAATTGATTTTTTCAAATTGAATATATCTAAATAAGTGCACATAAATTGTGCACTTGTTTTTTAGGAGAAATGTATGGAAAGAAAGAGTGACAGTAATGGATGATAGCATCACTGTTGAGGAAGCATTATATCTAATGCCTTCCCTCACACCTGTAAAAGTTATTTTTGAGAGCGGATGCTTTCTCAGCGGAAGCAAGTATAAGATATTAAGGCAGTTATCACCTCAGCAAAAAGAGTTAAAGGTATCAAAAATGCTTAATACAATGATACCTCTGCCCTTTAAAATCAATCTGGTTAAACAAACACTGCTCTTTTGTGGGGGATGATAAGTAGATTACACAAATTGTAATTATGGTTAAATAATAAAAGGAGGAAGCTCGTGATTGATGATTATAATATGTTGCTTGAAATTTATTTAAATACAGTAGCCGATATTATTACCCCAATTAAGTGGCAACAGTTTTTAAAAACTGCTGCATTTAATTACAAACAAGATTTTCATAATCAAATTCTTATATTTGCTCAAAATCCAAACGCAACCGTAATAATGACAGAATATGAATGGTTAAATAAATACAGCAGAGCCGTGCAGGCAGATAAAAAAATCGGAATGCTTGACCCTTTAAACAACAAAGTAAAATATTATTATGATATTTCTAATACGATTATTGAAGATGTAAACGTTAAATCTATTCCGATATTTTCATTTAATTCAGATAAGAAATATGTTGATGAAATGCTTATATATATAAATCAGTCATATGAATTAAATGAAAAGGATATTGAAAGCGCCATATTTTCAGCTGCAGATAGTGTTACGGAAGAATTGCTTGAAGATGTATTTGATGAATTAAAATCTGCGGTTTCGGAAACACCTTCGGCACATTTTAGTGAAAATCTATTGTATCAAAAAGTAAGCCGATTAATTTCAAATTCTGCTGCATTTATGTGTTTAATCAGGTGTGGCTATCCTGTTGAAAATATATTTTCTAATGCAGATTTCAGAGATGTTTCAACTTTGGGTTCTGCAGGAATAGTTTCTGTCGGAACAGTAATGAGCCGAGTATCATTTGAGATTTTAAAAACTATTATTAAATCTGATAAAGAAATCCGTAAAAAAATGTACGAAAACTCAAATCGTACATTTGCAATAAAATCTGAACAAGATTATAATAGCATTACAACAGATGAAAGGCAGGTATCAGACAATGGAACTGAACTTTTTCGGACAAAAAAGATTGGATTATCTCAAAGCTCACAAACCGATTCAATACAACAAGATGGCAACATCAGGAATGCTCCAGGAACACTTAACAATACTTCAGGATCAGGCAGAGCAAATGTGGCAATCTCTAATAGAGCAAAATCAGAAAGAGTGGAAGCTGACGGAACAGCTCAAGGCGGAAAATCCGGAGAAATGGATTGGATTAATGACCAATTTAAAAGAAACGATGAGGGAACAAGTCCTGCAGGAGCTGATATACAATTAAATAAGATGAAAGCGGTAAAGATTGAAAATTCTTTGCCGCTTTTTTTATCTCAAGAACAGATAGATGATATTCTTTGTCAAGGAAGCAATATTCAACATAGCAAGTTTCGTATTTTTGACCATTTTTCAAAAGAAGAAACATTAAAAAACAATATAGATTTCTTAAAAAAAGAATATGGTATAGGCGGAACCAGTGCTTCAAATATATTGGGTATTTGGTACGATGCTAAAGGTATTGAAATAACCTCGATTGATAGAAAAGAAAAATATAAGCTATCGTGGAAAATAGTCAGTAAGCGTATAGGGCAACTTATAAATCTTAATCGTTACTTTACAGATGAGGAAATTAAGGCTTATTCAGAATATAAGCGAAAAAATTATATATCAGAAAATGGTACAGACCCTCATTACAGGTATTCAATCGGTGATTTAGTTTATATTGGAACAAAAGAATATGAGATTATATCTGTTGATAATCAAATTGTATTATCAGATATTATTTTTCCGCTATCTCAAATTCAGTATCCGATAGCCGAATTTGAAAACAAATTAAATGAAAATCCCTTAAATGAGCGTTTAAGAGAAATAGATAGTTATGATAAAACAGCAGAGCACAAAGAGGTTTTCTTCATAGATAATGAAAAGCAAAGTGTAACTTGGATGTATTACAATCCTGATAGCACTGCAGGCGGTCAATATGTTACGAATAACGTACAATTTGAGGATATTATTACTGCTTCAAAGAATTTCAAAAATCCTGATGATTTCTTTAATTTTCTCGAAGAAAACTGTTATCAGGAATTGGCAGATAAAGGCACAGAGTTTTTTGATTCTGCAAAAGCGGAATTTGAAAATGCTGCTGATTTTATTGGCTGCACCAAAGAAACAATGAACGCTATTGTCGAACGAGTAAATCAAGAATTTAATAAGTTAGCAAAAAAACGCAATACATCAATCGTAGAGAAAATTGCTGAAGGAAGTAATGAACCACAGTGGCTTCAGGATGTTCGTCAGTTAAAATCAAAATATCCTGATTACATCGTTTTATATCAGGTTGGTGATTTTTATGAAATTATCGGTGATGATGCCAAGACAATTGCCAAAGAACTTGACTTGGTATTAGTAGGAAGAGATGCGGGATATAAAAACAGAATTCCTATGTGTGGTTTTCCTAAACATAGTCTTGAAAAGTACCAAAAGCAACTTGCAAAATTCGGTTACAAAATCATTTTATCTGATATAGAAAATGATAGCAGAAAAACTACTTGGCTATCTCCTGAATACTCTTCAGATATTCAAAGAGCGTTAGAACTGATTTCTAAATATAAAAAAGATGAATTTGGTTATGACGATGATGCACCTTATGAAGATTTATCAGATATAGGGCTTGCTTTTACTGAAACAGAAGATGGTAAGTTTGACATTGATGTTTCGCTCGACCTTGTAAATGTGAAAATCACTCAACGATTTGCAGGAAAAATATCAGACGAAAGAAAATACTCTTCTCTTTCTGAATTGATTGAAGAAGAACTCGAATCGATGTCCTTTGATAATTTGGTATTTATTGATGAAGATAAAATTGCTGAATTAAAAAAGGAAATTTCACTTGATAATGCAAAAAAACATATTGACAGATTTGTAGATGAAGAAGTTGACGGAACTGTTGATTTTAGTAATTTATCTAAAGTAAATATATTTTTTTCCGAGTTGGGTGATGACAATGAGTACGATTTTCAAGTGAGCGTTAATCTTATTGATTTTTCTTTCAATATGTTTATTAACGGTGAACTTGTTAGAATTAATAAGTATGAATCATTGGAAGAACTTATCGAAAAAGAAATTGAAGAAAAATGTTTTGATGATTATATTTTTGCAGGTAATCAATTAATATCTCAAATTGAAAAAGCAAACGATAGAATTGTAACAGAAAAACTTGCGGTAAAGAATAATTATAATCTTAATGAGAAAACAATCACCTATGTAAACAAAAAAGAGCAATTTCACCGGAATATCGAAGCTATTAAAGTTTTGAAACTATGTGAGCAGGAAAACAGATTGGCAACACCCGAAGAACAAGAAGTATTATCCGATTATGCCGGCTGGGGCGGTTTATCAGATGCTTTTGATGAAAACAGAAGTAATTGGTCAGCTGAATATGAAGAACTTAAAGAACTCCTCACAGACAACGAATATAAAAATGCACGTGCTTCTACACTTACTGCTTTTTATACTCCGCCTATTGTAATAAAAGCAATGTATAAAGTTCTTGAGAATTTGGGATTCAAAAACGGAAATATTCTTGACCCTTCCTGCGGTATAGGTAACTTTTTCGGAATACTTCCAAAAGAATTTCAAAATAGCAAAACCTTTGGTATCGAAATTGATAGTTTATCAGGAAGAATGGCAAAACATTTATATCCTGAAACTAAAATTGAAATAAACGGTTTTGAAAACACTTCTCTCCCGGACAGCTTCTTTGATGTAATTGTCGGCAATGTTCCATTTGGAGATTTTAAAGTATTTGACACACAGTACAATAAACTTAAATTTTTAATACACGATTATTTCATTGCAAAATCTATTGATAAATTAAGACCCGGCGGCGTAATTGCTGTTATTACTTCTAATGGAGTATCCGGCGGTACTATGGATAGGCAGGATAACCGAGTACGAAAATATATTGCTCAAAGATGTAAATTGCTTGGTGCAATCAGACTACCAAGCAATGTATTCAGTAAAGCTGCAGGAACTGATATCGGAACAGATATTATGTTTTTGCAGAAAAGAGAACGAGCAATTGATATTGACCTCAATCCGCCTGAATGGATTGATACTTATATTTTCCACGAAAGTTTTGATACAGATTCAAACAATATTACGCATCATAATATTTTAACAATAAACAAATATTATGATAGTCACCCGGAAATGGTTCTTGGGGAGCACAATGTCGTTTCTGGTCCTTTCGGTCCTCAAATTGTTTGCAAACCATTTAGTGAAACTGATTTATCTGTATTACTTGATGAAGCTGTTAAAAACATAAATGGGAATATTGAAACTGTTGAAATAGATTTCACTCTGGACAATGATGCGATTTCATCAATTCCTGCAGATCCGTCAGTTCGTAATTATTCTTTCACTATTCTTGATGGTGAAATATATTATCGTGATAATTCAATAATGTATCAAAAAACGTTTTCCGATACACGAAGAAATCGAATAATAGGAATGATAGGCATTAGAGATTGCGTAAGACAGCTTTTAGACTATCAGGTAGAAGATTATCCTGATAGCGAAATAAAGTCCTTACAAGGCAAATTAAACCGCTTATATGACGATTTCTTTAAGAGTTATGGCGCATTAACTTCAAGGACTAATCAATCATTGTTCCGTGATGATTGTTCTTCACCTCTTTTGTTTTCATTGGAAAAATTAGATGAATACGGAAACGTTATAGGAAAATCTGATATTTTTTCAAAAAGAACAATAAAAGCTCATAAAGAAATTGACCACGCTGATACTGCAGCGGATGCATTGGCAATATCTATATCAGAGAGAGCAAAAATTGATATGGAATATATGCAGACACTCACTGGAACAACAGAGAAAGAACTATATAATAATCTGCAAGGCATTATTTTTTATAATCCTAATTATTTCAATAATAATCAAGATGAAAAATACTTAATGGCTGATGAATACTTATCAGGAAATGTCCGTGATAAGCTCAAATTGGTAAAAGAACTTTCTAAAAGCAACTCAATATTTGATATTAATGTCAAATCACTTGAAGCAGTTCAGCCAGAAGATTTAAACGCCACTGATATAAGTGTTCGTCTTGGTTCTACTTGGCTTCCTGAAGATATTGTAAATCAATTTATATATGATTTGCTTGAAACCCCCAAGGAACTGCAAGAGAGTATACAAGCTCGCTATAACAGCTATTTAGGGGAATGGAAAATTAGTAATCGTTCAGCTGACAGTAGTAATATAAAGGCTTATAGCACCTTTGGTACAAAACGTGCACACGCTTATCGTATTATTGAAGATACATTAAACTTACGTGATACCAGAATTTTTGATACTTATTATGAAAATGGTAAAGAAAAATCAGAATTAAATGCACAGGAAACTGCTATTGCTCAAGGCAAGCAGGAAGCTATTAAACAAGCGTTTAATTCTTGGATATGGAAAGACCCTGAACGCAGACATAGACTTTGCAATCTGTATAACGAAAAATTCAATTCAATCAGACCAAGAGAATATGATGGTAGTCATATTGTTTATCACGGAATGAATCCTGAAATTAAATTTAGACCGCATCAAAATGGTGCAGTCGCGCATATGTTATATGGATATAATACTTTATTGGCACATTGTGTAGGGGCAGGTAAAACATTTGAGATTGCTGCTGCAGCTATGGAATCTAAGTATCTTGGTTTGTGTCAAAAATCTATAATAGTAGTACCGAATCATCTTACCGAACAGTGGGCATCTGAATTCTTATTATTGTATCCAAATGCTAATCTGCTTGTGACAAGAAAAACAGATTTTCAAAAAGAAAATCGTAGAAGATTTTGTTCTAAAATTGCAACAGGCAATTTTGATGCAATCATAATTGGTCAATCTCAATTTGAAAAAATACCTATGAGTGTTGAAAGACAGAAGAGTATGATTTTCAAACAGATAAGTGAGCTTGAGCAAGGCATAAGTGATGCTTCAAAAGAAAATGGAGAACATTTTAGTGTGAAAGCAATGGAACGTTCAAAACGAAATTTGGAAGATAGATTAAAACGTCTTACAGAACAAAGTCGTAAGGACAATGTAGTTACGTTTGAACAGCTCGGTGTAGACAAAATGTTTGTTGACGAAGCACATTACTATAAGAATTTATTTCTTGTAACAAAAATGAGAAATGTTGCCGGAATTGCTCAATCCGAAGCTCAAAAATCAAGTGATTTATTTATGAAATGTCAGTACCTTGATGAGATAACAAACAATAAAGGTGTTGTTTTTGCTACCGGAACACCTATTAGCAATAGTATGGTTGAATTATATACTATGCAACGTTATCTTCAGTATGACAGATTAAAGGAAATGGGACTTGAACGATTTGATGAATGGGCATCTGTTTTTGGAGAAACCACAACAGCTATGGAGCTTGCTCCTGAAGGTACGGGATACCGATTTAAAACTCGTTTTGCAAAATTCAACAATCTACCTGAACTTATGTCTGTATTCAAAGAAGTTGCTGATATCCGAACTGCGGATATGCTTAATCTTCCTATCCCAACGGCTAATTATCATAACATAGTTATTAAACCGTCAGAATTTCAGAAAGTTTACATTGAAAAATTAGCAGAACGTTCTGAAGCTATTCATAACAGAAAAGTAGAACCTTACGAGGATAATATGCTCAAGGTTACTAATGAAGGTCGTAAGTTAGCTTTAGATGAAAGACTTATTAGGTCTAATGTTATCAAAAAAACAAGTAATAAAGTAGATGCTTGTGTTGATAATGTTTTTGATATTTGGAATAAAACAACTGAAAAAAGCTCTACACAACTTATTTTCTGCGACCTTTCCACTCCGTCAAAAAATGGGTCATTTAATGTTTATGATGAAATAAAACACGAACTTATACGTAAAGGTGTTCCTGAAAATGAAATCGCATATATACACAATGCTAATTCTGAAATACAAAAAAAGAATTTATTTTCAAAAGTTCGTGATGGAAAAATACGTGTTTTAATTGGCTCTACACAGAAGATGGGTGCAGGTACTAATGTTCAAGACCGTCTGATTGCTTTACATCATTTAGACTGTCCTTGGCGTCCTTCAGATCTCGAGCAAAGGGAAGGTAGAATTATTCGTCAAGGAAATAGTAACAAGGAAGTTGAAATATTTCGATATGTTACTGAGGCTACATTTGATAGCTATATGTGGCAGCTTGTTGAGAATAAACAAAAATTTATTGCCCAAATTATGACTTCAAAAACGCCAGTGCGTTCGGCTGAAGATGTAGATGAAACTTCGTTGTCATATGGTGAAGTTAAGGCTCTTGCAAGTGGTAATCCTATGATTATGGAAAAATGTTCTCTTGAAGCTGAAGTTGGAAAACTTAATATTTTAAAGGCTAATTTTCTTAATCAGAAATATGAGCTTGAAGATAAGATTATAAAATATTACCCTTGTAAAATACAAAAAGCCAAAGAATATATCAAGAGATTAACACAGGATATTAATTTAGCTGAGAATAATCCTATTTCTAAAAGTGATTCTTTTTCGATTCAAATTCAGGATAAAATCTACAATGAACGAGCAGATGCAGGAGAGTTAATAATTGAATTATGTAAGTCTCTTGAAAAAAATAAATGTAAATGTATAGGTTTTTATAGAGGTTTTAAGCTTTCAATTTATTATGAAGCAGGAGGCTTTTTTGCTGTGTTAGATAATAAATTGACACACACAGTTACACTTAGCTCTGATGCTGTAGGCAATATTAGAAGAATCGAAAATGAAATCAAGAGACTTCCAGAATACCTTTCAGATGAGCAAAAAGAACTTGAATCCTTAACTAAAAATCTTGAGGCAGCAAAGCAAGAAATTAAGGTTGAATTTGCACAAGAAGCGGAACTTATTGAGAAACAAGAAAAACTCGCTAAAGTAACTGCACTTCTTACTAATGATAGTAAAGCTAAAATTCAATCCAATAAATCAACACCACAAGTAACAGTGTAAAATGATTGATTTATAAAAAATATAACAAAAGCAGTCGATATCCGACTGCTTTTTTATTTGAGGAAGTGACTATAATTTATGGCAAATTATATTGAACGACTAAAAGCTATTCCTATTATTGATATTCTTCAAAACATATATGGGATTGAAATTAGTCAAAAAGGAAATAGATATTATTGCAAAATTAGGGATGAAAGAACATCGTCCTGTGCTGTTTATCCAAATAATTCTTTCTATGATTTTGGTGGTGGTGTTGGCGGTGATACCATTAGCCTTATTGAAGTATTAGATAATTGCGACCGTAAAACCGCTATGCAAAAGCTCTCTGAATTGTACCATATTGAACGAGGACACACTAAACGAGATAGAACAATACTTATGGATTATGAATGGCGAAAACTTGGAATTGAGCCTGATTTAGTAAGTAAAAATCTTAATATTAATATCATCGAACACGAAGGTCAATGGTTAAGAAATGCAGATATTAATTTAAATCCTGTTAATACAGAACAAATAGAAATGTTCAAGCAAAGATATCATATTTCAGTAAATGAATTCCGAAAAAAAGACCCAACAGCTTATCATAATTTTTTAAGAACTAAAGTTTATTATCCTCTACTTAATGAAAAGGATGATTATTTTAGTTATTTGAATAGTTGTTATAGATTTTGCTGTGGTATTACAAATGAAGAAAATGCGTTTGCAATAGTTGCAACAGATCCAACAACATTCGATATGGCAAAAGAAATTGAAGCAAAGTTTCCCATTTTAAAAAATGCAATTGATGATAAATCGGTGTTAAAAATACCAAATATAAAACTAAATCCTAAAACTGATTTAGCATCAATTTTAAACGGAACAGCGAAGTTTAAAATCAGCAAATTATCATATTTTGAGTTAAGTAATTATGCACAAAACAGAAGAGAAAACCTTTGTTCAATTACAGTTTCTTATGATTCATATATACGCATTTACACACCTAACAATAGCGAGTTGCGTGGAATTCCCCATTATTCGATGTATCAAAACGGAGAATGCAAGATGTATTGTATGGCAAAAGATTACGATAAAATGCTTAAATTATTTCAAGAGGATGTAATTAGAAGCAAGCAATATTCTTGCCCATATTCACGAGAAAATCAAGTGAATAGGCAATCTAAAACTGCTATAAATTTCAAAAAATAGTTTTTGAAATTTAATGATATTTATGGGGTTTCAGGGGTCACCCTGACAAGCGGGATTTGGGTGTGGTCACCCAAATCCCTTGCTTGCCATTCTGTCCACCAGAATTCAAACAAAGAAAAAAGGAGGAGAACATCCAGATGATTGGTAACAAGGATAAACAGATTTTAATTAGGGCTTCTGATTATGAAAATCAGCAAGCAAAATATTTTGCCTCCGAGTGTGGCATTTCTGTTGCTGAATTATTCAGGCTTTCATTACGAATGATTGCTCACGATTTGCAACCCTCAAAAATTCCACAACTTGAAAAACTTTATAACAAGGAGGAATGAGTTTGGCGAACAGAAAACGAAATCACCGTGTTCAGGTTCGATTAGATGACGAAGAATATGCTTTTTTTGAATACAATCTTGAAAGAACGGGATTATCAAAGGAAGTTTATATTAGAAATTTACTTTTGAATAAAATTCCAAAAACAAAAGAAGAAAACGAATCAAACCGCAATATTCTCTCACAACTCTATGCTATTGGCAACAATTTGAATCAGGTTGCTCGTCTTGCTCATTCAATCAAAGTAATTAATGTTGAAAGATATGACAAGGCAGTTGCAGAGTTTAAAAAGATTATGGAAAAATTTCTCAACTCGAATTAGGGGTGATAATTATAGCAACAACAAAACGGTTAAAAAATCCACCTAAGACACACGAAAGAGTAGTAGAACTGATTAGATACATTCTTAATCCTGACAAGACCGCTGATGAAAAGTGTTTATATGTTAATTCAACAAATTGTTCTGTTGTGAATACTGCAAACGAATTTAAAGCTGTACGAAATCAATGGCAAAAACATAATGGCAATTACGCTTATCATTTTGAGCAATCTTTCAAACCAGGAGAAACTACTCCCGAAGAATGTCATCAGTGTGGAGCAGAATTAGCAGAGGCTTTATTCGCACAATACGGCTATCAAGTTATATTTGCTACACATCTTGATAAAAAACATTTGCATAATCATTTTGTTGTCAATGCCGTTAATCCTGTTGACGGAAAAAAACTTCAAACTGACCACGAATTTATAAGGAGAATGCGTGCCGAAAATGACAGAATATGCAAAGCTCATAATTTATCTGTTGTTTCAGAACCAAAAGGTAAAGGAAAATCTTATGGCGAATGGATCACTGATAAAAATGGTGGATTCACTTGGAGAGGAATGATGCGTGAAGATATAGATGATATGATAAGTACTGCTACTTCAATCAAAGATTTATTTGATAACCTTACAAGTATTGGATATGAAATAAATAGTGAAGGTAAATATATCAAACTTTCTCCGCCGGGTACAAACACTTTTTTTCGATTGCATAAGCTCGGTAAAGGTTATTCTCTTGAGGAATTATCAGAGAGAATAATAAAGCAATCTTTTCCATACTATAACCCTCAAGCAAATAAAAGTAATACATATACCATAGCTCCGATTATTATTGTTCGATATAAATTTAACGGAACATTTTCAAATTTGAAAAAGCACAAAGGATTTCAAGGTATGTATTTGTATTATCTTATAAAATTACGTGAATTTTTGAATTCATCATCTGCAAATAAAAAACGTATGCCTGCGCAGATGAGAAAAGATTCAACAATGGTTAATGAATTTGCAGAAGATTTACGAGTATTAAGTGATAATCATATTACAAACATTGAAGAACTAACTGCATTCTTTTCTAATTGCAATGATGAATTAAAATCTTGTTATGAGAAAAGAAATTTGTTAAATGAAAAACTTGTTGAATGTAGCAATACAGAAGAGCTGAAAGTAATTCATCAGGAGGTAGAAAATGTAAAAGGTAATATTTCACAGTTAAAATCAAAAATACGGTCTGCAGAACGAATTTTCAAACGAACTGAAACCGTAAATCAAACAGTACAACAAATTAATAATATTCAGAAAGGACGGAAAGACAATGTCAGCAGAATCAGAAGCAACCGATATTCTGGTGAGAATATCAATGGAAGGAGCTGAACACTTTCTCAAGATAGCAGGTGCAGCTGCAGAGCGTGGACTTGCTTTTTTGTTTGCAGCATTAAAAGCGTTTTACGAAAAAACACGTGGGCAACAGAAATTAGGTGGTAAAATCAATGCCCGGTCTTTTTTAGAAAACTTTACTTCATCAAGTATATTTTCAATCCCAAAAGCAGATATGAAAGTCCTGGAGCCTGAATTAAAACGTTTGCATATTCCTTATATGCAATACAAAACATCTAAAGATATGAAATCTGATGGTAAGATAGAAATATCTGTAAGACAGGAAGATGCCGAGCGTTTTGTCCGAATAGCTGAAAACAAAGGTATTGCTGCAGTAGAAGCATATAATTTCAGTTGTGAAGAAATATCAGAAAATGCATATGAAGAATTATTAAATGAGGGTGCTGCAAAAGGTGTAGATTTTTATGTTACACCTGAAGGTGTTGTAATAGTTAATGAAAGAAAAAACCCCTTGCCTGCTCCGATGGAAAACCGCCATTCCGTTCCGTCGGAGCCGCTCTCGAAAGAATCAAATATAGACAGCTTAACTTTTGATGCTTCAAAAGGTATTAACAAAAATCTTGCTGCAGCTAAAATCGAAGCTGCAAGAAAGGATGGCAGACTTGTTCCTATTTCAGCTAATAAAGATACGTTGTTGGAAAAAGCAGCATCAGATGGAGTTTTATTAAAAGTTCCCCGTACTAAAGGTAAGGAATACCTGTTTGTTCCTAAAGGAGATATCGTTAATATGAATGCAGACGGAGGATTAACGATAAGAGCTGACCTGCGCCGTGATGAATCTTATCAAATTTTCTCTGCAAATAATCAGCCATTGAAAACAATGACCGGCAAAGAAATTAAAGCATCAGGAAAGTGGGATAAGGTTAATAATGCTAAATTGGCTACACCTAAAATTCCGAAAAAAGGAGGTCGATAACATTGCCGGAAGAACTGACTATTGAAGAATTTCGTCAGCAGATGATTGAAAAGGAAAAGATAACTTTTACTATGCTTGATAATCAAACAAAAGAAATTATGAAAAGCGAATTTCTTTTCAAAGATTTGTTGGATATGCTTGCACATCACGTAACAACTTCTGTTAGCAATACTATTTTAGTTCAAGCACAGCTTCCTGATGCACAAGCAGTAACCTCAAGCTCGGAATGGGAAAAAAGACAATGCCCAGTAAAAAGAGATGATAATGGATATTTACCTAAAGGTATTTATCAGATTGCATATGATGGTCAGCGTACCGACGAGAACGGCAATACCCGTGCAAAATTTAAAATTTATAAGGGATATGATGCTTCTCAAACAACTGACCCTATATCAGCAAAAAGGTTTATGAATGATACACCGCCAAGCAATGTCTATTATGATGAGCCTGATAAAATGCGTAATCTTGCACTATGTAATTCTTCGCCGGTCAAATGCATTGCATATAATCCTAAAAGTTTTATTGATGATAAAGAATTTATATCTGATGAAGATGGAGTTAAATATATTCCTAAAACAAAAACCGTTATTATAAAAAAAGTTTCAAGAGACACTTGGTTTCAACAAGTTTGTTTTCAAATTTCATTGGGTATGTATCATCGTCTTAATGGAACTGAATACTCGTATCAGAAACGTTCTTTTGAAGCAATTATAGTGGCATATATTGTTTGCAAAAAAATGGGAGTAGATACCGCCTGCTTTCATTTTGATGTAGCAGAGCTGCCACAAAAGTATACTCCAAAACAATTTAGAAAAATGCTTGAGCAGACTTTAGAACTTGCTAATGATATTGCTCACAAGGCAAAAAACAAACTCAAAGAATATAATGTTCCGAAATCTCCAAAAGGAGCAATTGAAAAAAGAGAGGTGTATTTCTAATAGCATATCAAAGTCAAAAAGAAAGAAAAAAATCACTGTATATTTTTACAGCTATAGGAATTCTTCCGGTTATTTACCTTGCAATATTGATAGCCCCATATATGGATAATGGTTTAATCGGACTTATTCAGAATTATGAAAAAATAAAATTAACACAACCTGTTTGGGTAGAAGGCACACCAAAAACAATATTGGTGTGTCTTTTAATATATCTGTTGGGAATGATGATGTTTATAACCACACAGAAGCGTTACCACCGAAGTGGGGTTGAACACGGTAGTGCTGATTGGGCAGATATTAATAAGCTGCAGAAAGAATTTCACAGTAATTCTAATAAAAGAATTGTTTATTCTCAAAATTTCGCCGTAGCTTTTGATAAAAAGGCTCTGTTTAAGCACAAAAGAAATCTAAACACATTAATTACCGGAGGTCCGGGTTCGGGTAAAACAACCGGTTATGTTTATCCGAATTTATTGGAATTGTCAGCAAGTAATATTGTTCTTGACCCGAGTGGTGAAGTTTGCAGAAATACGGCAAAGTTTATGATTAAAAATGGATATAAGGTTAAAGTGTTAAATCTTAAAGAACCGGAATGCTCTTGGGGATATAATCCATTTGCTTATATCAATAACGACGATGACGTGCAGCGTATTGTTACCGCTATATTTAAAGCAACAACACCTCCAAACTCTCAATCTCAAGACCCATTTTGGGATGAAGCAGGCAAAATGCTGTTATCTGCTTTAATGTATTTATTAGTTTATTTTGGTGCAGAAAATGAAAAAAATTTTCCATATCTTATGGAATTAATCCGTGCTGGAAGAATTGAGGATAGTGAGGATGACACACAGCAATCGGCTCTTGATATTTTGTTTCAATCAGTTGAAGCAAAATATCCTGATCATCTTTGTGTTCGTTATTATAAAAACGCTACAAGTGGTGCAGGAAAAACAATGCAGTCTGTTCAAGTAACATTACTTTCAAGGCTGCAGAAATTTGAACTGCCGTCTATAGCAGGCATTATGCAGAATGACGAGCTTGAACTTGATAGAATTGGTGATGAACGCACTGTATTATACTGCATTATTCCTGATGATGACACAAGCTATAATTTTATTATTTCATTGCTGTATTTACAGCTGTTTCAGGTTTTATATCATAAAGCAGATACAGTTTATAAAGGTCGATTGCCGAATTTTGTTCATTTCATAATGGATGAATTCGCAAATATTCATACTCCTGATGATTTTCTTGCTATTTTGGGAACTTGCAGAAAAAGAAATATCGGCATTTCAATTATTCTACAAAATTTATCTCAATTAAAAGCAAAATACAAAGAAGGATGGGAAAATATAATCGGTCAATGTGATGAGTTCGTTTATTTAGGGGGTAACGAAAGTTCTACGCACGAATACATATCTAAAATGCTTGGTAAAGAAACAATCGATATAAAACATTATGGTAGAAGATATGGAATGCACGGTGATTCATCTGCTAATTTTCAGGATTTGGGCAGAGAACTTATGACTCCTGATGAAGTCAGAATGCTTTCATATGATTATGCAATTATTATTGTAAAAAATTCTCCACCTCTCATTGACCGTAAAATCAATGTTTTTGAGTATAAAAAGGCAACTGGAACACCTATGGGTAAAGCAACCGATATGGAATACACTATTCCATTACGTTTAGACCGCCTTAAAACAGTGTCTAAAAATAAAACTGACTCGGAAGATAAAAAGACTGATAATAATACGTTCGATGCTACTGTTGTGGGCGAACAGAAAGATAAAAATGGTCTTTTAGTTTCAATTGATGGAACAGCAGCAAACATATCTGATTATGATGTTGGCGAGTTGTTACAACAATACGAAATCGATGTTGATGAACTTGAAAGGTTCATTGAACAATGTCTAATTACAAAATAATATAAGGATGGTATTTTATTATGAAAAAATCCACATTAAGAAAACAGGCACAGAAAAGACGAGTTGAAAGATACATACAGAAATGTATTGTATTTATGACTGCTTTTTTGGCAACATTGTCATTGTTTACGCTTACAGCATTTGCCGATGTAGTAACTGACCCCTTGAACAAAACAAACAACCTTCTGTTTGGTGTCTTAAGAACCATTGGTATTGGTCTTACAGGTTATTCCATATTTGAGTTATCTATGGCTATCAAATCTCACGATGGTGCACAAAAAGCACAGGCTTTTATCGGAATTGCTGCTGGTCTGATTGTTGTATTTATCAAGGAGATACTTGTATTAATTGGTGTTAATGTGTAAAGCATAAGGAGATATTATTATGACACCTATTACAATGAATTTTTGGGGTGAAACAGCTCTCGACCAATTACAATCCGCACTTGATACTTGGAATGAGAAATATAATAGTATTTTTGATATTCTTACTACCTCCCCTTCTGAATTTCAAGGCGGAGGTATTTGGAATACCGTATCAACTGTAACTGGGATAATCAAAGGCACGGGCGTTTCACTTATCGTATTATTCTTTCTGTATGGACTATTCAAAACATCTGTAAGTGTTCAGGATTTTAGAAGAAGTCCAAAACAAGTTATATTTTCTTTATTCAGGTTAGGAATAGCAGAATTTCTTGTTTTATATTCAACCGATGTTCTTACAAATATTATGATTGTTGTTCAGAACATCATAGGCAAAATCAATACCGCTGCTTTAATGGCTAACTTCAAAGTTCCTGATGATTTAAAAAATGCACTTGAAAATGCAGATTGGGGTGCAGGTTTAGGCGCATTTGCAGCTTCTCTTATCGGTACTGCAGCAATATTCTTATTGTCAATAATAATTTTGGTTGTTGTATATGGAAGATTTTTCAAAATATTTCTTTTATCAGCTATTGCCCCGATTCCTCTTGCCGGTTTCGCAAGTGAAGCAACAGAATCTCTTGGTATGAATTTTATGAAATCATATATTGGTGAATGTATGCGAGGAGTTATTATTCTTGTTGCTTGTATGATATTTACTGCTTTTGCAGTATCTCCGACCGAGTTAGATGCAAGTACACCTGGTGGAATGACTTGGGTATATGTAGGCGAAGTTATTATGCAGATGCTTTTACTGGTAATTGTAGTAAAATCTTCAGACCGCCTTGTAAAAGAAATATTTGGATTTTAATAAAAGGAGTATTGAATTATGATTAATAGTGTTGTATTAATGGGCAGATTAACTTATGAGCCTGAGCTTAGAACAACACCAAGCGGTCTTTCCGTAATCAGCTTCCAGGTTGCCTGTGACAGACAGTATCAGGCAAAGGGAGAAGAGAGAAAGGCTGACTTCATTGATGTTACAGCTTGGCGTCAAACTGCTGAATTTATTTCTCGTTATTTCCACAAGGGTTCAATGATTGCTATTGAGGGTTCTATCCAGACAGACAATTTCACTGACAAGAACGGTAGTAAGAGAAAGTCAGTAACAGTTGTTGCTAACAATGTATCATTCTGCGGCTCAAAAGCCGAGAGTGGTAAAACAAATCCCGCTTTCTCACAACCTGCACCAAGTTATGCAAGCGCTGATAATTCAGATTTTGAAGAAATTGTCGATGATGACGACGATTTACCATTTTAAAGGAGGTAAAAACAATGGAAATACAATTAAATAAAGATTTACAGAAGTTTCAGGATAATGTGGTGTTAGGACTTAATGCCCGACAGACTGTCTTCGGCGGTATAGGTGCAGCTTTAGGTATAGGTGTATTCCTGTTAGCCTCCAAAAAAGGCTTAACAGATGATGTTTCATCGGTTATTACTTCAGCTGTTGTTGCTCCGTTTGCTGCACTTGGATTTGTAAATTACAACGGAATGCCTTTTGAGCGCTTAGTAAAGGTATGGATAAAACAATTCTTTCTTTGTCCGAAAAAAATAGTTTCAAGACCTGAAAATATTTTATACAAGCGTGATAAAGAAAAAATAGAACAGGTACAGAAAACGGAGGCAAAGCGTTATGACTAAAACGATAAAAAATGTTCGCAAAAACGATAAAGAAAAACTTAAGTCAATTAAATTCGTTCAGGATTCCATACCTCTGGAGCAGTTTTATGAGGACGGTATATTTTTAATTCAATCCATAAATAAAAAGCTCAATAAATATTCTGCCGTATTTCAGATAAGGGACGTGTCCTATCTAACACTGTCAGACGAAATGCAAAGACAATTGTTCTTGGCGTGGGCAGCAGTGTTAAATGTTCTTGATCCAGGAGCTACAAATAAATTGTCCGTTATTAAGCATAAAATCGGTACCTCTACCATTGAACGATTTAAAATGCACAATAAGAATCCGAATTATGCTGTGTTACAAAATGAGTATAATAAAATCATCACGCAAAAGACTTTGCAGGGAAACGGTATGGTTCAGGAAGTGTATTTGACAGTTTCCGTTAACAAAAAAGATTATCAGGCTGCACGAAATTTCTTTTTACGCATCGTTTCAACCTTACAAACACAATTGGTAAAATTAGGTTCGGCTTGTGAAATGCTCAATGGCAAAGCACGCCTTGAGCTGCTTCACGATATTTACCGTGGTGATAAAGAAAACGAGCCTGAATTTGATTTGAGTCAGGCTTTGGTAAGAGGTTCATCGGCGAAAGACTTTATTGCTCCTGAAAGTATGGAGTTTGAAAATGACTGGTTTAAAATGGGTTCACTATACGGTCGTGCACTTGTGCTGCATAATTATCCTACTTATCTTAAGGACAGCATTGTGTCAGATTTATGTGACATTAACAGCAGACTGATTTGGAGTATGGATATTATTCCTGTTCCTACCGATGAAGCTGTTAATGAAGCAGAAAAACGTGCAACAACTGTTGAAGCAAATATATCAAAATGGTTTCAAAAACAGTATAACAATAAGAACTATGCTGCAGAACCTCCTTATGATTTAAAACAGCAGAGAGAGCAGGCACAGGAATATCTGACTGATTTAACCGAGCGTGATCAACACTTAATGTATGCTGTTGTTACTATGGTGCATTTTGCAGAAAGCAAACAGCAGCTTGATGATGATACCGAAAGTATTATGGCAAATGCAAGAACTGCCCGGTGCCGTCTTAATATACTTCGTTGGCAGCAGCTCGACGGACTTAACACAGCACTTCCTTTAGGTGTAAGAAGAATAGAAGATATTATGACATTAACAACAGAAGGCGTTGCCGGCTTTATTCCCTTTAAATCAATGGAGATGCAGGAGGAAAACGGTTTCTGTTTCGGACAAAATCAAATTTCTAAAAATCTGATTACAATTAATCCGAAAAACAGACAGTCATTCAATTCCGTTTTACTCGGACTACCTGGTTCAGGTAAGTCTATGACTACAAAATGGCTTATACTAACCAAAATACTTGCTACCGCAGATGACCAGCACGAAATAGTAATCATTGACCCGGAAAGAGAATATGCACCGCTTGTTAAAGCACTCGGCGGAGAGGTTGTTTATTTATCCGTAAACAGTAAAACACATATTAATGCTATGGGTGTATCGGCAGGTTATGATAAATCAGATAATCCTATTACAATAAAAGCAGAATTTATGCTTTCATTATGTGAACATCTTATGTATCCAACTGTAATAAATGCAAAGCACCGTTCTTTAATTGACCGTTGCACAGATTTAGTATTGAAAGATTATGTGCGCAATGGTTGTGAGGGTGAAGCTCCAACATTATTTGATTTTTATGAACGTATGAAAGAACAGCCTGAACTTGAAGCACAGGATATTGCTTTATCAATTGAAATTTATGCCAAGGGTTCTCTCTCAACATTTGCCAAGCAAACAAATGTAAATATCAAAAATCGTATTATTTGTTTTGATATTCTTGAACTTGGTGAAAATCTTATGAGTATCGGTATGCTTGTTTTATTTGACCACATTCAAAACAGAATGATTAAAAATCGTGCCAAAGGTATTACAACATCTGTAGTTAATGATGAATTCTATATGATGTTCCAAAGAGAATTCACTTCAAATTTCTTTTATAAAATGTGGAAACGTGGTAGGAAATACGGTGTTGATTATTCAGGTATTACACAAAACACAGAGGATTTATTAAGAAGTCCTAATGGCAGAGCAATTCTTTCTACAAGCGAATTAATAATTATGCTCAATCAAGCACCGCTTGATAGAAAACAGTTATCAGAGCTGCTTAATTTATCTGAAAATCAGGAGGAGTATATAGATAATGCAAAAGCTGGTGCAGGGCTTATAAAAATGGGCGGAACAATTGTTCCGTTTGAAAACGATATTCCGAAAGATTCCGAAATATATAAATTGCTTACCACAAAATTAGGTGAAGCAATTTATGATAGTGGTGAGTGATTTTAATGATTAGAGATATTAAAACTCGAAAAGTAACAAAAGGCACTATAAAAACGCTCAAAGGAACAATAAAAACATTTGATAATACTGTACGAACCGGTGGAACAATTAAAGAAGCTGCAGACGGAGCAGCTGAAGCTTCTGAGCCTACGGCTGTCAATGCTGATATTTTGCAAAGTGCAGAAAGTTGTTTAACTTATGAAGCCGAAAGAAAAGCTATTAAAACTGTACGTTATACTGCAGGTGAAGCATTACATATTAAGCAGCGTAAACAGGCAGTTAAAGATAGTATTAAAACTTCGCAGAGAACTATCAAGGCTGTAGGTGAATCTGTGAAAAATGGTAAACGACAAGTAAAAGCAGCTTTGAAGCAAGGTCGAACAATTATAAAAACTGCAGGAATGCATACCAAAGTATCTCACGCTGCAGGAACTACTGCTCAATCTACTTTCAAAACTGCACAAAAAACTGCTCAAGCCTCTTTTAAAGCTGCAAGGATAGTATCTGAATCCACGACTCGTGCTACAAAAATCACTATTAAAGCAATATTTGAAGCATTGAAAACATCAATTCAGGCATTGATTGCAGTTGAACAAGCAGCAGTTGCTTCCATATCTGTAGTTGGTTGGATTGCATTATTGATAATTGTTGTAGTGGTATTAACAGCATTCATTGCTTCATCAGCATTAGGTGTCTTTTCAGGCGTTGATACTAATGGGAATACACTAAATTCAGTGCAACAAGAATTAAATCAAGAGTTTTTAGAGAAAATCTCAAAACAGAAAGAAAACTTATCAGAATATGACGAAATTGAAGTCCGTCCGGCAGAATTTATTACCGAATGGAATAACATTGTTTCAGTATATTCCGTAAGATGTCAAAACAAGGGTCTTGTTCCTGCGGAGATGAAGGAAGAAAATATTGAATTGCTGCGTAAAACTATGTGGGATATGATAACAATATCTCAATCAACTGAAGAAGCAGAGGAATTTGGAACTGATGATTTAGAAAATGAAGAGGATACAAAAGAACCTAAAGTTATTGGAGTAATAACAGTATCTTATTTGGATTTAAATGAAGCTGCTTCGTATTATAACTTTTCTGATGATGATAAAGAGTTGATGATGATGACACTTCATATGTCCATTGGTGATAATTATGTTGGTGGTAGCGGAAATGGCAAAATGATAAATCCTTGCCCGAATGGAACTTTTAATGGCAACGACTATCCGAATTATTCGAGTGGGGCTTATCACGGTGGAAGAGATATTTCCTGTCCGAAAGGTACACCAGTTTATGCTGCAGCTGACGGAATTGTAGTTAAAGCAACGTATATGAATACTTCATACGGTAATCATATTATGATTGCCCACGGTAATGATGTATATACTCTATATGCTCACAATTCAGAACTTTTAGTATCTGTCGGAGATGAAATTAAGCAGGGACAGCAAATCGCATTATCCGGTGATACTGGTAACTCTTCAGGTCCACATCTACACTTTGAGGTTCGAGTGAACGGCTCTCGATATAAAGAGAACAATGTTGACCCATTTGATTGGATTGCTTAAAAGGTCAAAACAGCAGAGCATTTTAAAATGCTCTGCTGTTTTGTATATAACTTTGCAAATTTTTTAATTGCACAATTGCGATATACATTTATATATGCTATTATACAAAGTGATGTAAGTGGTGAGATACTTATGTCGTTGCCAAAACTCTTGCAACGAGCACTCTTAACAGCAACTTACATCGGTTAATATAATTTGTACCTTGGCAATTCAATATAGCTGAAACATTGATGACATTCCGGTAATAGCGAGCAGTTTCAAGTATTCCGCCACAACTACCTGTTTCAATGGAAATAAAAAACGCAAATATTTAAAATATTTGAATGGAAAGGTACGAGCAGTAATATAATGTCTTGAATTAATAAAGTTGATTACTTTAGATTGCGACAACCTATTATCAGGTAATAATGATACTTACATAATTCGTGTCCCGGTCATAAAGAAGATGGGGAGGTTCATAGACCTATGGAGATGTCAATCAGCATCCCATCCGTGTTTCATTACGGGTGGGTCAGCTTAATTTTTGAATTGACCAATAATTTTCATATAATTAAACAAAACCCACGAACAAAATGTTCGTGGGCTGATATTTTTATGAGCAAACGCCTGTGTTGCTGCAGGTTAATGTAACGGTTCTGTTAACTGTTTTATAAGGAAGTCCTAACGCATATTTCTTAACTGTAAAAGCACCTGTTGCCTTATTGCCGCTTTTTGAAGGAACTGCTGACGTTACCTTCCATGCATCATTATATATTGTATAGGATGTCTTGGCGCTTGTACAGGTAGCCGAGCTGCCTGTATAATTGAAAGTTGCACTCAGCACAACAGTCCAAGCCTTGCTGTTATCACTTTCGTAATAATGTGACGATTTGCTTTTGCTGACTGTTTTCGTGGCAAAGGTTGTTATCGTGCTTTCCGTCAGCTCGGTAACTATGTAACTGCCGTCATCAAAGTACTCAACATTGGTTTCTGTCACGATTTCATCATTTGCAAATGCCGTGTTCGGACATAAAACAGCAATCATTAATATGACCGATAATAACGATATTATTTTTTTCATTTTAAATCTTCCTTTACACAATTTCACCTATAACTTCACCCTCAATGGTTTCGTCATGAATTTCATCAATCATATATGTCTTCGGCTCTTCAACATAGGGATGAATTATCGCAAACAACAACGCGCCTAACCATATAAACAATGCCGCAATCACACCTACAATAATTGTCCTGCCGAAATTCATACGTCTTTTAATCTTTTTTAAATCTGCACCCTCCAGAAAGGAACGTGAAATTTTTTCAGGCTCTCCGAATCGGTTACGGATATCCTCAATAGTGACATCTTCCTTTTCATCAGCAAAAGCATTGATGTCATTTTTCAGATCCTTCAAAAATTTCTGCCTTGTCCGCCAGTCGCAGATTAAATAAGACTTTACGTCAATTATATACTTTTTAATTTCTCTGTTCAATGGCGCACGCTTCATATATTATCACCCTCGATTCTGTCAAGAATTTTGTTGATACTGCCTGTAACAGAATCATAATCAGCAAGGATTTCCTTATAATATGCCTTCCCTGCATCCTCCAGATGATAATACCTTCTTGTTCTGCGCCTGCCAACCTGCTGTGTGTAGTCGCTGATATAGCCGGCCTCCGTCAGTCTGTAGAGAATAGGGTACAAAGACCCTTCCAGCATTGTGTACACACCATCGCTTTTTTCTGCAAAAGCCTGTGTAATCTGATAGCCGTAAAGATCTTCCTTACTAAGCAGATAAAGTACCAGCATTTCCGCTGTTCCACGCTTGAAATTGTCAACTGTCTGCCCCATAAAATCACCATCTTTGATATATTTGACATTCTATCACATTATACTTTTATAGTAAATACTTTTCCTGCAAACATATTGTTGACAAATAAAAACGTTCGTGGTAATTTTAGTTTAGGAAAACTATTTATTATTTGTTAGGACGTGATTCCGATGGCTTATTAAATTCAAAACCAAAAATATCTTTTGGGAGGGAACAATAATGTTTTCATTATCAGAGGCACTACTAATAATGCTGATTAGCTGTCCATTTTACCTTTGTGGCAGAGGAATATATTTTAGAAAAAAGAAATTGCATTTCACTTTTTTAAGGGAGTTTTTAATGCTTCTGCTATATTTATGCATAATTTTTATATTAACGATGACAATTATCCCAAAAATTGAAATAGCCCCTGACAATAGTTTTTCAATTTTAAGAACATACAGTCACAGTAATCGCATCAATGTAGTTCCTTTTTCCTTTATAAATGAAGTAAAAGATTATTGTCAAAACGGATTATATTACAGTGTATTGTTTAATCTTGCAGGCAATATTATTCCATTTGCCGCAGTTTCTGCAGCCTGTGCACTGCTTTGGGATTATTTCAAAAACATTAAACATATTTTGATTTTTGGAATTATTTCATCATTATTAATAGAAATAATTCAAATTCCACTATATAGGGGCACAGATATTGATGATATAATTTTAAATCTTTTTGGATATATTTTTGGCTTTTTAGTGTTTTTATTATTAAATAATTTTCTACCAAAATTCACAGCTATGTTTAATAAAAAGGGGAGAACCAAATGAAAAAATTTAACGGTAAAAAGTTATGGAAAAATTTTGTAATAGCATTATCAGGGGCAATTATAGGATATTTATTATATTATTTTTCCATTATGGAAGCTATACCGTTGTTTATCGAAAGTTCGGGTATCAAATATGTTGCCATCAGCATTTTAGCCCTTGTTATAAGTATAGCAGGATGTATAGCAGCTTTGGGCTTGATAATTAATAGAAAAGTAAATAAGCAATTGTTTTTTATTCTATGTGCTGCCTACTTTGCAGTGTTATTTGCTGTACTGTTTCTGCGGTTTTCGATGGAACGGGTATTTATATTTAATCCTCTGATAAGTTTAATAGATACTTTTTCCAACCGGGAAATGGCACTTCAAAGCATCATGAATCTTGCGGTATTTATCCCGATGGGTTATTTTGTGCGAAAGCTTACATACAGCAAGCTTTTTATCTTTTCAATTGCGATACCTTTGGCAATTGAGCTTATTCAGGTTGCAACAAGGCGTGGTTTTTTCGATGTTTTCGATATTTTGCTTTATTTTATCGGAATCAATATAGGGTATTTTATATTTAAGAAATGGCAGCTAATTGTGGAATAGACATTCAATCATTGATGGCAAATATTTTTATCAGCACTTATCGTTATCAAGCTGTATATAACAGGGTAATAATATATAAGGAATGACCTTTTTCAGGTCATTCCTTTATATATTTATAAAAAAATACTTTTTCTGTAAATATATTGTTGACAAATAAAAACGTTTGTGGTAATTTTAGTTTAGAGGTATTATACCTAATTTTTCATAAGGATGTGATTCCGATGGAGCATATAGTAAATTCATAAAAACAAAAACTTTACTTTGAAAGGAATTAAGATTATGAAAAAGATTATTTCCGTTATGATGGTTATGATGCTGACTTTTGCATTTCCGTCACAGGTGTCAGCCGAAGAATCTCCGACATTAGAAAGTATTGCCGACAGTATAATTGAAATCACAACTGATAATACAAACGAAAATCCAACCACAACATACAATAATATAGAAGAATTTGTTAATGAAGTACGTAACCAAATACCCGATATTGACGATTTGGAGCTTGCAAATTTCATTATGGACTACACAGGTCAGGATGACCTTGAGGTAGCAGATGAGGAAACACTAAAATATTTAGGATTCAAAGAAATCATTGTATCGGAAGATTACATAAAAGTTGACGATGCAGGCAACACCGAATCAATGACACAGGATGAAATGACCTTGGCAATGTTCAGAGATGCTTACGGCATTTCGCCATTAGCTTCAGCAGAATGGAATTCTCCTAATGGTTATATGCAAATTAAAACAGTTCTTTCGAGAGAAACTGGAGTTTTAAAGGACGGTAATGTTGGTTATCAAATTGCAACATACGGTATATGGAAGAAAATTCCTGTCTGTTATTATCGTGATTTATTAGCCTTATGTTACACTGGTAGTGAAACAAGAATAGATAATTCACATGAAATATACGGAAAACTTGAAGAAACTATTTATTGCTGTCAGAAAACCACAAATTATAAAACACAGGTATGGAATAATGAGGGGAAAGATCCTTATTATACAAACAAAAATGTAATTGTTCAATCACAAGGCGGAGGCAATGTTGCTATTACCTTTCAGTTAATGTCAACAACCGGTTTCCAGTGCAATTCAGGAGCACAAAACCATGCCAAGAGGGTTGCTTCCATTTTATCATATATGAGTTATGGCATAAAAGTAAAAGCTGGGCAAAATTTTGAAATCCAAGGAGCTTATGCTCATAAAAGATTGCCTGGCGGGAATATTGGTGTAAGCGTTTCTTATAAAGGAATAGGATTATCTGTATCCTTAGGAGGACATATTGATAAATATATAGCACTCCAGCAAGGATATACCGCATATAAATAATTCAATTATATTACGAAAGGATATCTGCAGTGAAAAATAATTTTGGCATAAAACTACAACTATTAGGCATTGGATTAATTGCATTTTTCCCTTATTCCCAAGCATTTTCAGATACACAGGGAATCGCCTCCATCTATGCAAGTATCGTTATAGTTATCGGTGTTGCATCCCCTATGATAGGATTAATACTCTGCATAGCAGGATTGTTTTATAAGGAAAAATAAATTTCAGGTGGTTATTATATGGAGAATAATAATAACAATAAAGAAAACAGAGAAAATAAAAACACATTCTCTTACGAAAAATATCTGAAAAAAATATTAGAAAATCAGAAAAAATTGCATAATCTCAATATCGTTATTATAATCCTATTATTTGCAATTATTATGATAAGACTATTTGTAATTGGATATTAAGCAAAAGAAGGAATGACCTTTTTCAGGTCATTCCTTTATATATTTATAAAAAAATACTTTTTCTGCAAATATATTGTTGACAAATGTTAGAAAGTGTGATATTTTTATTTTAGGGTGTTCACCTTATCGAGTAAAAATTAGGGACTTAGATTTTAAAAAACTAAGCAAATCAAACAGAATTGTTCGATTAAGTTTATAATTTATTTATAAAATACATTAATATTCATCAAATCGTCTATGAGGTGCACTGCATCTAAAAAAATTCTTTGCTTTGTCGGCTTGTATCTGCTAAGCAAGCCTTCAATCCAGGGGGATGACAAACTTAAACCTTTTATGAAAGCCATAACTCTTTCATCATTATTCGCAATTTTGGGGTTTAACTCGTCATTCCCCTATATTTTTTACCTTTACTAAAGCACGTTAAAAGCCACGAACAAATTGTTCGTGGCTTTCGTCATTTAAATATATAATAAAACTATTAATACTTTTTAAGCTGTTCTTCGTTGAAATCTTCAAGGAACTCGTCGTATGTGCCCTTTCTGTCAAGAACAGTATTTCCGGAAATTTCAATAATTCTGTCAGCAACTGTCTGCACAAACTGGTGGTCGTGAGAGGTGAACAAAATCGTTTCGGGATAACGAATAAGTCCGTTATTAAGTGCGGTGATTGACTCCAGATCCAAATGGTTTGTCGGCTCATCAAGCACAAGAACATTCGCACCTGAAAGCATCATTTTACAAAGCATACAGCGAACACGCTCACCACCCGAAAGAACATTTGCCATTTTCAGTGCTTCGTCACCTGAGAACAGCATTCTGCCGAGCCAACCGCGGATATCAGCCTCAAGAGTATAGGTTGTATACTGTCTGAGCCAGTCAACAAGTGTTAAATCAACGCCGTCAAAATACGGGCTGTTATCACTTGGGAAATAGCTCTGGCTTGTGGTTACACCCCATTTATATTCACCCTCATCAGGCTCCATTTCACCCATTATAATTTTGAAAAGGGTGGTCTTTGCCACAACATCACTGCCGACAAAAGCAACCTTTTCCCTTGGATGAATAACGAATGATACGTCATCAAGCACCTTTCTGTCACCGATTGTCTTGGTGAGGTGGTCAACTCTGAGCAGGTCATTGCCGCACTCACGGTCAGGCTTAAAATCAACATATGGAAAACGTCTGCTTGAAACAGGCATTTCAATCATTTCAAGGGCATCAAGCTGCTTTTTACGGCTTGTTGCCTGTTTTGATTTAGCTGCATTTGCAGAGAAACGCTGAATAAATTCCTGAAGCTCTTTAATCTTCTGCTCATTCTTTTTATTCTGATCTCTTGCCTGTCTTTGACGCATCTGTGTATATTCGTACCAGAAATCGTAGTTACCTGTATAGAGCTGAATTTTACCGAAGTCAACGTCGCAGATATGTGTACATACCTTATTAAGAAAATGTCTGTCATGAGATACAACGATAACGGTATTTTCAAAATCCAGCAGGAAATTTTCAAGCCAGCGAATAGCTGACAAATCCAAATGGTTGGTAGGCTCGTCAAGCAGAAGAATATCAGGATTACCGAAAAGTGCCTGTGCAAGCAGCACCTTAACCTTAAGGTCTGACGGCAGCTCTGCCATTTTCAGATAATGATATTCGTCTGAAACGCCAAGCTTATTTAACATAAACTCGGCATCGCTTTCCGCATTCCAGCCGTCCATATCGGCAAACTCAGCCTCAAGCTCACCTGCCTTAATGCCATCCTCCTCAGTGAAATCCTCTTTCATATAGAGGGCATCCTTTTCCTCCATAACCTCAATAAGTCTTGGGTTACCCATTAAAACAGTACGGATAACATCATACTCATCAAATGCAAAATGGTCCTGCTTTAAGACAGAAAGTCTTTCGCCGGGCGTAATGAAAACCTCGCCCTTCTGTGCTTCAAGCTCACCTGACAAAACCTTTAAAAAGGTTGATTTGCCTGCACCGTTAGCTCCGATTATTCCATAGCAGTTACCTGCAGAGAAGGTAACATTAACTCTTTCAAACAACGCCCTTCCGCCAAACTGAACCGTTATATTACTTGCCTGAATCATATAATTCACTTACCTTTCGATAAAACATTGTGTATATAATACTACATAAATAATTTAAAAACAAGTATAAGTTGATTTTATTACAAAAACATATTATAATATTATAAATATGCGAATTGATAAATTTTTAAAATCCCCCTGTGAAAAAGGAGAAAAGATATGGACATCAAAATTTCACCATCTGTGCTTGCAAGCGACTTTGCAAACCTTGAGAGCGAACTGAAAAAATGCAGTGACGGCGGTGCAGAGCTTATTCACCTTGATGTTATGGACGGCCATTTTGTTCCGAACATTTCAATCGGTGCACCTGTTATTGCAGCACTTGATAAGGTATGTGAAACACCCTTTGATGTTCATCTTATGATTTCCGACCCTCTTTTTTATATTGATGATTTCATCAAAGCAGGTGCGGACATAATAACCTTTCACGTTGAATGTGAAAGTGATATTGAAAAAACAATTGATAAAATTGTTGATGCCGGCTGCAAAGCAGCTCTTGCCGTAAAGCCCAACACCCCTATTGATGCAGTTTACCCTTACCTTGACAAGCTGTCAATGGTGCTTGTTATGACTGTTGAGCCCGGCTTTGGCGGTCAGAGCTTTATGGAAAGCACTATGCCTAAAATTAAAGAACTGCGAGCAAAGTGCCCTGATATTGATATTCAGGTTGACGGCGGTATTAATGCTGACACTGTAAAAATTGCAGGCAAGGCAGGTGCCAATGTTTTTGTTGCCGGCTCTGCTGTTTTCAAAAGCGATAACCCTGCTGCAACAATTAAACTTTTAAAAGAAAATGCCGAGTGTTAAAATATGAAGAAAAAACGCTTTTATAACAATAAAAACAGAAATCAGAAATGGACGGAGCAACCCACAGGCAGAAAAATTTATTTTGCAGATAAATATGTTGATGCTCCAAAGGATACGACTGAGCAGATTAAGAAAAAACGTGCTAAAAAGCCCTTTTTCACAAAGGAGCGCCGTGAAAATTTTTTTAAAGGCTTAATAATCACCGTCGCATCAATAGCACTTGTAGGAACAGGATATACTATAATGGATATCCATATGGACCGTAACGCTATGCCCTTTGTTGAAAGTGACGAAAATAACACTGCAAATCTGAACAACATTAACATAAACATTAAGGGAAGCGGCTGCCAGTCACTATCACTTGACGGCGGTCTGATGCTGGGTGCTGTTATTGACACTGCAGCCGAAAACGGCTACACCTCGCTTGCTTTCGACTTAAAAAGAAACGACGGCACAATCGGCTACAACTCGTCACTTGCAACAATTTCAAGCTTCGGTGCAATATCGTCGCCGTCAGGCGATTTAAAGGCATCTGCAAATCTTTTAAAGGAAAATGATGTGCTCCCGATAGGGATTATTTCCTGTTACAAGGATAACATTGCACCTGCTGCTGATCCAGGTTTTGCACTATTCAAGGGCGGCAGTTTATTCAAGGACAGTGCAGGAAACACCTATTTAAATCCTTCCGCTGACAACACTTACAACTACATCAAAAGCATAATCGATGAAACAGTCGGAATGGGTATCAATGTATTTATTCTTGATAATTATGATTTGCCTGAAAGTGCAGGTGAGCAGAACGGCGGATTTGATAAGCTTTCCGAAAAGCTTTACAACGATTTTAATGAAAGCAACGAAAGTATAAAACTGCTGAAAGCAATTGACCTGAATCTGAGCTCCGACAGTGCAAAGGCAGTCGAAAAGGAATGGCAGGAAAAAACAGAGGATTACACAAATAATGACGAAAATTCTGTTTTCTGTATCACTGCAAAAAATCCTGTAATTGCAAAACAGTATCTGGACAGCAAAGGTATTACAAATTACATTATTTTTGAATGAGGTGATTTTATGAGGAGAAATATCAGCTTAGCTTTTATACTGATGCTCATTTGTTCCGCATGGATTATTACCCCTATAAATGCAGCAGCTAATGATAACGCCACACCGGTGCTTATTGATATCAGCTTTAAAAACGCAAAAATTGACGGCACATTCAGCCATAGCGAACAGGAATATTTTATAACACTGACGGACAACACCGCAACACCGACCCTTGACAGCTATGCACTCAAGGGTGATGCTGATTTATTCATCAATTACATTTATGATGAAACCAACCACCAGATAGGGCTTACTGCAACGCTTCAATATGAAACGGGCAGTAAAATCTATAATTTTACATATTCAAACCCGGCTGCTTATGTTCAGAACAGCAACAGCAATCTGTCATCAATATACGCGCCATACAGCGAACTGTCACCATCGCTTAATGACAATGATACAGCCTACAAGCTGTATATTCCATCCGATTTGACAGAACTGACAATCACCCCTGTTACAAGTGATATCAATGCGTACTGTGCACCCGTCACACTAAAGCTGTCTGCTGACCAGACACCGAAAATCACGCTGATGTGTACAGCCTCTGACGGAAATAAAAAAGATTACTCAATAAGCATAAAGCGAGTTAACAAAACGACTGAACAGGTAAAAGCGGAAATGCAGCAGCCCGATTATGTTTCATTTGTTGACGGAACAAGACTTTTTGAAAAACCTGAATTTATAATGATTATGTGTGCCGTTTTGGGCGGATTGATTTTAATAATGATTATGTTTGCTGTTACAAAACGAATTGCAGTTAACCCCTATGACAAGGAGGAAAAGCCATTCTACAGCAGCGTTGAATGATAAATTATAAAAGGAGATGATGTTATGAATCTTGAAGAAATTCAGATTGCAGAAATAATAGAAAAGCTTTCATCTCTTTACAAGAGTAAAAACTATTCTGAAATAAAAAAAATACTCACGGAATTTAATCCTGCAGATATTGCTGTGTTTTTTGATGAGTTCAGCATCGAGCAGAGAATTCTGTTTTTCCGCCTGCTGCCTAAAGAGGAAGCGGCCGAAACCTTTGTTGAGCTTGACAATGATACACAGGAAATGCTTATTCACGCATTTTCGGACAATGAGCTGCGTGAGGTTATTGACGAGCTTTACCTTGATGATACCGTTGATATTATTGAGGAAATGCCTGCTACCATTGTCAAGCGTATTCTTAAAAGCACCGACAGTCAGACAAGAGCATCAATCAACACACTGCTGAAATATCCCGAGGACAGTGCAGGCTCAATTATGACCCCTGAGTTTGTTGATTTGAAAAAAACAAACACTGTTGAGGATGCCATTAAACGAATCCGCAGAACAGGTGTTGATAAGGAAACGATCTACACCTGCTATGTAACCGACGAATCACGCCATCTTATCGGTGTTATTACTGTCAAGGAGCTTCTTCTCCACGACAATGACGATAAAATTGAAGAACTGATGGAAACAAATATCATCTATATCAACACCCACGATGATCAGGAAACTGCAGCAAATCTGCTCAGCAAATACGACTTCCTCGCACTGCCTGTTGTTGATATGGAGCAAAGACTTGTCGGTATCATAACCGTTGACGATGCTATGGATGTCCTTGTTGACGAAAATACCGAGGATATTCAGAAAATGAACGCTATCGTTCCAAACGAAAAACCTTATCTTAAAATGGGCGTTTTTGAAACCTGGAAGTCAAGAATTATGTGGCTTCTGTTTCTTATGGTCAGTGCTACATTTACCAGTATGATTCTGAACGCTTTTGAAGATAAGCTGTCTGCACTTATTGTTTTAACCTCGTTTATTCCGATGCTGACAGGCACAAGCGGAAACTCAGGCGGTCAGGCAAGTGCGGTAATCATCCGTGCATTATCACTGAACGAAATTGATTTCAAAGATATTTTCAAGGTTTTGTGGAAAGAGCTTCGTGTAGGGCTTGTTTGCGGTATTACTCTTGCCGCTGTCAACTTTGTCAAGGTGTGGTTTATTGACAGAACACTTCTTGGTATGGACGGAATAACAATTGAGGTTGATCTGGTAATCAGTCTTACACTTATTATAGAAATAATATTTGCAAAAATGGTAGGCTGTGCTTTCCCCGTTCTGGCAAAGAAAATGAAGCTTGACCCCGCAGTCATTTCATCACCTTTCATTACAACTGTAATGGATGCACTTTCACTGCTGATTTATTTTGGCTTTGCCTCAGCAATTCTTCACATTTAAAAAAACAATTCCCCCGGCAGTTTTATATGAACTGCCGGGGGAATTTCCATATCTGAAAAATCAGTCATTAACTCTTTTATCCTTATAATAGAATTCTTTATCGTGGTCACTGATTGCTCGCATAACACGGCACGGATTTCCAACTGCAACCACATTTGCGGGAACATCCTTTGTTACAACAGAGCCTGCACCGATAACCGAATTATCGCCGATTGTTACACCGGGAACAATTATTGCACCGGCACCAATCCATACATTTCTGCCGATATGCACATCAACATTATACTGCAACGCACGTTCTCTCAGCTCGGGTAAAATGGGGTGACCTGCCGTTGCAATTGTAACATTCGGTCCAATCATTGTTTTATCACCGATATAAATATGACCGTCATCAACAAGGGTGAGATTGAAATTTGCATAAACACTTTCACCCAAGTGAACATGTGCACCGCCCCAATTTGCATAAAACGGAGGCTGAACATAAGTATCATTTCCAACCTCTGCAAACATCAGCTTCATCAATTCTTCCATTCTCTCCTCATCACCGAGTCCGAGGGTATTATATTCTTTCATATACTGAACACAGCCTGTCTGCACAGTCATTATTTCATCAGCAGTGCAGTCATAAATCAAGCCTTTTTCCATCTTTTCGGTTTCCGTCATAGCAAAAACTCCTTTAACATTATACTGCCTTTAATATAACAAAATACTGATTAAAACACAAGACTTTTTACTTTACTTTATACCTGCGTGATGTTATAATCTAAGAACATTGATGTATTACGCTTAAATTTAAGGGGAGTAATTATGAACAAAGATGTTGAAAAAATTCTCGTTACCGAGAAGGAGCTTTATTCAATCACAAAACAACTCGGCGAAATAATCACAAAAGACTATGCAGGCAAAAAATTGCTTGTTGTCGGCGTTCTCAAAGGCTCAATATACTTTTTAACTGATCTTACAAGACACATTGATTTACCCTGCCACATTGATTTCATTCAGGCATCAAGCTACGGTGAAAGTACCGAATCAAGCGGAAATGTAAAAATCATTAAGGATATCGAAAAGGATTTAAGCGGTTTTGATGTTCTGCTTGTTGAGGATATCCTCGATACAGGAAGAACACTGAAACATATATGTGATATGCTGTCTGGAAGAAATCCTGAATCAATTGCAGTTATTACGCTGCTTGACAAGCCTTCAAGACGTGTTGCCGATATTAAGGCGGACTATGTCGGCGTTGATGTTCCAAATGAGTTTGTTGTTGGCTATGGTCTTGATTATAATCAATATTACCGCAACCTGCCATATATCGGCGTGCTGAAACGCGAGGTATATGAAAAATAATAAATTGACAACTATATAGCCTTATGCTATACTGACATTGTAAATTAAATAGCTATTCGGTTTCCGGTCTGACAAACCGGGATTAAAAGGGAATTAGGTGAGAATCCTAAGCAACCGCCATTACCGTATTTGACGAAAGACACACTTTAAGTTGGTGTATCAAGTGAAATTTAAAAATTTCTATATCATAAGTCGGGATACCTGCCGAAAATCTAATTCAGCTTTTGGGCAAGTGGAAAGGCAAATGAATTGAAAGACCTGCTGCACCTCTGTCCAAACAGAGGTGTTTTTTTATGAAAAAAAATGTAAGATATATATCTGTATTAATTACTATAGTATTTATATTTGTATCATTTGTTGGCTGCAGCAATGAAAAGCTGTCTGAGGAAATAACATCCGATACCATAACAGCTTCAGCAGAATCCGAACATACAGCAGCCACTGTGCAGGCAAGCCAACTCAGTCAATCACAACAAACGGACAGAGAAATAACAACAAAAAAAACAAAGCCTGACAACAAAACTTCAGGCACCGCGGCGACCTCGGCACCTGACCAAACAACACAAAAATCTACCACAACAAAAACAGCAAAAAATAAAACAACCACCGCAAAGGCTGCAAAAACAACCACAACAACAGCAGCCATCACATCTTCACTTGTCGTATGCAGTGTTGAAATCGAATGTAAAAAAATACTCAGCAATATGGGCAATCTGAAAGCAGGTCACGAGGATTTTGTTCCTGCTGACGGAATAATTATGAACACGAAAACTGTAACTGTAAACAACGGCAGCTCTGCTTATGATGCATTAAAATCAGCCTGCAGCAAAAGCGGTGTAACAATAAATGCACAGAACAGTGCATACGGAACGTATATAACAGGATTTAATAATATTGATGAATTCGACTGCGGCAGACAGAGCGGCTGGACATATACCGTTAACGGCAGCTCACCGCCAAAAAGCTGTGATAAATACACTGTATCACAGGGTGACAGTATTGTTTTTTCATTTGTATGTTAGCACAGGGGTTTATCCTTGTTATCATAAAAAATTATATTGGAGGAAAAAATATGAAAAAGTTTTTAGCAGTTATTACTGCAATCTGTGTAATGCTCACTGCAAGCATTACAGCATTTGCACAATCACATCCAAAAAGTAAAGATGTGCAAAACGAAATTGACAAAATCGTTAATTACATCACCTCACAAAAAGAAGGTGACTATACAATTGATGACGCTGTTGATTTTTACTACCTAACCAAATCAGGAGCCGATTTATCAAAATATAATGATAAATTCATTGCAAGCGTTAAGGAAAATGTCAAAGCGAACAACGGCAAGCTGATTACTCGGTATGGTGAAAACCTTGCAACCTATGCTGCAGTTATTGAAATTTTCTCAACAAATGACATTGATGTATGGGAATTTGAGGGCTATGATTTAACAGCGGCTTTTGCTGCAATGCCTGCTGATTCTGAAATCAATCCTTACTATTATAATATAGTAATTCCTGCTCTTTTTTACATTGAGGACGAAACTTTCGCTGAAACCGTTTGTAAAACCTTTGTTGACAAGTATTATACAATGGGCAAGGGAATGGAATACTGGGGATACAGCTGTGATAACACTGCTTATTTCATTTCGGCAATCACATATGCATCAGATGAATATACAGCACAGCTTAACGATGCAATCAAGGTTATTGAAACCTACAAAACAAAGGGCGGTTATTTCTGCGATAACCAGTACACAACAACACTCAACGCAAATTCCACAGGTCTTGCACTGATGGCATATGCGGAATATGAATGGCTTGATTCACTGCTTGATGAAACTGCGGAAACAATTAATCTGAACAAGAGTACAGAGATTTATAATCAGCTCAGTGCATTCAAGACCTCAACAGAAGGTGCATATTCCTTTGAGGTTGGCGGTGAACCAAATCTTTTCGCAACCTTTGATGTTCTTCGCGGATTAACATCATATGTCAATGCTCTGATGTTAAAAGAGTTTATTGATGAACCAATTGACCAGGACGACACAGAAAATCCTGAGGATTCAAAAAAAGACCCGGCAAATAAGACGGAGTCAACAACAAAACTCCAGATTAAGCCGCTTGTAACACAAAAAAATGATGCTGCTGCAACTACTTCAACAGAAACAAAAAAGAATACATCTAAAAAATCACCTTCAACAGGTGCAGGCGCACTGACAATCGCAATGTCAATTGCACTTGCAGGTGCAGGAACAGCAGTTCTTGCGGCAAAGAAGAAAGAACAGTAACAAACAATCCGCCGTTTCGGATGAAACGGCGGATTGTTTGTTTACCATATTTAATTTTTATTACTTAATACATAACAGGTATAATATGCCGAAGCATTATCACCATTTGCATTCTTGCTCCTGCAATACACCCTTTTCTCATCTGCTGACTTATAAAATTCATAACCGCTGATAGCCGTTATCTGCACATTCTCATCAGTATCCAGATTATGAACATTAGAAACAAGAACACCATTGATGAGCTGTTCACCGGGTTCTACTGAAGATGTTCCCCAATAGTCAGCATCATCAGGGAGCTCCTTACTTACATTTTCATACTGAGGTGTTACATAGGTATTGCCGTTATAGAAAATACACGGACCATATATTAACCCCTTTTCATTTTTTCCGGGGATATACGCACTGTCATCAGAACAACCTGAAAACAAAAGAATTACTGATAAAATAATAAGTAATATTTTAAATATCTTTTTCATATTAAAAAATCACCTACTTGGTCCAATTATATAGAAGCGGTTAAAATAAACTGCTTATTTTTATACGTTTTCCATATCGCTAATACTTGTTGGTGAGGTATCAATAACCTCAAGCTTTCTGCCCTGCATCCAGAGGGATGGAGTAATACGCAGCTTGTAGCCGTATCCTGCATCCATCTGCCAATGTGCCATCGGTGCTTCAGGCAGACCGTAGCAGGAAAGTATGGTCATCAGCACACCGGCGTGACCCACAATTGCAACATTATTCGTTCCTGTTTTTATGCAGCCGTCAATCACCTTTTCAAATGCAAGGCATACACGGCTGACAAATTCAGCATTACTTTCACCGAAGGGTGTGCGGGCATTAATATCGCCCCTTATCCAGTTTTTAAAATCATCATTATCTTTTAAATCCTCGGCAGTACACTGCTCAAATTCACCAAAATTATATTCAATAAAATCGTCTATTATAATCGTATTACTGTCAGGGAACATAATTTTTGCAGAATCCTTACAACGCTTAAGCGGTGAGGAAAATACGGCTTCAACCATTGGATAATGCTCGTGTGCTTTTATTGATTTCAGGGTCGATATACTATCAGTAGTTAAAGGCAAATCCGTATGCCCAATATACTGTGCGTTTAAGTTACCTTTTGTTAATCCGTGACGGAATAAATACACTGTGTATGATTTCATATAAAAAAGCTCCTTATTTAGCCAAATGTTACAAATAATTAACAATATAAAATTCACACTTTACAAATAGTAATAATGCAGATATAATACTATCTGTAATATGTGGAGGGTTTTATGGAAAATCGAATTGATAAAAAAAAGGACAAGGCTGACAAGCTTTCAAATTTTTCAGCGGTGTTAACCCAGCTTCGCAAAGAAAGAGGTATCAGCCAAAAAAAGGCGGCATTGGATTTAGGTATCAGCCAGGCACTTCTCAGTCATTATGAAAAGGGTATAAGAGAGTGCGGACTTGATTTTGTTATCAAATGCGGTGAATATTACGGTGTAACCACCGATTATCTTTTGGGCGTAAGCAACAACCGCAATGGTGTTGACACATCATATATTGACACACCAATTGATGAAAATGGTGAAATCAGTGTCGGCACACTGGCACAGGCATCAACATTTCTGCTCGATATCATTTCATCTGCCAAGGATGCACAAGCAGTTAAATACATCTATGACTACTATGCGCTTTGTGTATACCGCGGTGCACTTACAATGGCAAAAGCAGGTATTCTGCCAAAGGAAATATTCAAAATTGATTTTAACCTCGGAAGAGAGCTGGCAAATGCCGCTATTGCAGTTGAGGATGCCAAATTCGGACTGATTGAGGATAAATCAAGAAACGGTAACGATATGTGCGAAAGCAATGCTTTCATCAATCTTATCAACAGAGCCGAGGAACAAATTCTTACAAGCTTTTACCTTGATTAATACAAAGCAAACTGATTTTGCTCTGACTTAATATATTCAACAATTATCGCTGTAGAAATATCTGCAGCGATTTTTTTAAATATAGGATAATCTATCTGTGCGCTTTCGTCGCCGCCGTCACTGATTGAACGAATAACTGCAAAGGGTATTCCGTTAGCAAGACAGGTATGACCGATTGCTCCGCCCTCCATCTCACCGCAGATTGCATCAAATTCAGTGTTCAAACGCATTTTTAGTCCGCTGTCTGTAATAAAGGTATCACCGCTGGCAATTGTTCCGCGGTGTATTTTTTCTCCGCAGGTAATTGCCGTACGTGCCAGCCTTTCACTCAGTTCACGGTCAGCACTGACCTTGATAACATTAAGACCATTGATAAATCCCCGTGGTTCACCCAGTGCCGTAATATCAATATCATACTCACAGACATCTGTTGCAATAACAACATTTTTAATAACAATATCCTTTGAAAGCGAACAGCCCACACCAACATTAATGATTTTGTCAACATCAAAGCTGTCAATCATAGCCTGCGTACAGATTGCTGCATTGACCTTGCCGGGTGAGCACTGCGCAACACAAACCATAACATTTTCAATGAGTCCGCAGACAAATTCAACGCCTGCTTTCTTTGTTACGGTTTTGTTTGTTATTCTGTTTTTTATGGCATTTACTTCAACATCCATCGCCCCGATAATACCAAGCATACAAAATACCCCATTCCATTTTAGTTGTTGATAAAAGTGCAGTACGCAATATATAGTGTTATTATAATATATAAAAGGAATAAATACAAGTTTATTCAAATTTTTGTTGACAAGATATTATATTTTAATATATAATATCTACCGTTAAGCAACCAAAAATCGAACCCAACAGCCTGAAATGCAAAACAATGGCATATCTGAACATTTTTTCTCTTGCCATACGACAGTATGCCTGCGAAAAAGAAATGCTCAGCTGTACACATTGTTTTGTATTTCAGGTGCGAAGCATTTTAAAAAGTGCTGATTTTGAATTAGATAAGGCATAAATTTACAGGAATACTTTCGTATTCCGAAAATTTTAACGCAATATAAGACAAAATCTGCCTTTTTAAAACTTATTTTGTTCGGTTCTCGGTTGCTTGTGTGGAGTTTTATCTCTTCGACAAAATCTGCCTGTACTATACCCGTACAGAGAATATAAAAGATTAAGACAAGTTTAGTCTTTTGATAAGGAGTGAAAAAAATGAAAAGAACTTTCCAGCCAAAGAAAAGACACGCTAAAAAAGAGCATGGCTTCAGAAAAAGAATGGCAACTAAGAATGGTAGAAAGGTACTTGCCCGCCGTCGTGCTAAGGGCAGAAAGAAGCTTTCTTACTAATTACCGATTAGGAGTGATTGGGTGAAAAGCAAAACCTTAAAACAGAACAAGGATTTCCGCAGGCTTTATTACAGAGGCAAAAACAAAGCCTCATCCTGTATCGTTACCTATGTTATGAAAAACCGCAGCGGTGAAACCAGTTATGGAATTACCACAGGCAAAAAAATCGGCAATGCAGTTAAAAGGAATCGTGCAAGACGATTAATCAGAACAGCCTTTTCGGAGCTTGAACAAAGGTTAAACGGCAGCTATGATATTGTTTTTGTGGCAAGAACAAAAACAAGTCAGGTAAAAATGCAGGAGGTAAAAGCCCAGATGGAGGAGCAGCTTAAAGCATTAGGTGCACTGGATTGAAAAAGATATTAATTTTTTTAATAAAAACCTATCAGATGACAATCAGTCCAAGGTTTTCACACGGCTGTTGCCGATTTAATCCTACCTGCTCTCAATATGCTATTGAAGCAATTGAAATTCATGGAATTTTCAAGGGAAGTCTTTTAGCTGCTTGGAGGATTTTAAGGTGTAACCCTTTTTCAAAAGGGGGCTGGGATCCTGTTCCCCCTAAAATAACCAAAAAGGATAAAGAATGAATAATTTTATTTTACTTAAAACGGGTGATACTGTTTCTGAAGGTTTTCCTGTTTTCAAGATTCTCTATTGGTTGTTCGGTATTTGTATGAACTTCCTTATGGATTTGCTCAATAACCAATATTTTATTGCAATCATAATTTTTACCATTGTAACTCGTTTGCTTCTTTTACCGATTAATGTAAGACAGCAGAAAACAATGGCAAAAACAACAAGATTACAGCCAAAAATTCAGAAAATTCAAAAGAAATATGCCTACAGCGGAAATGATCCTAAAGAGCGTCAAAAAATGCAGGCAAAAATGAACGAGGAAATGCAGAATCTCTATAGCAGAGAGGGTCACAATCCCATGCAAATGGGCTGCGGACCGATGCTTTTCCAGCTGGTATTCTTAGCGGGTATCATCGGTATCATTTACTATCCCATTTCCTATGTATTGGGTGCTGCTCAGCTTATTGGAGATTCACCTTTCACCGCCAGCTCACAGGCAATTGCAGATACAATTTTGCCTATCTTCCAGAGTATGCCGGGGCACGAGGGTGAAAAAATCAATTACTTCCAGCTGAATATTCTTGAAAACTTTGATGCTTATAAGGAAATCTTACAGACTCAGTTCCCACAGATATTTACCAATGAGCTTTGTGCTGACATTGAAACCTATCGAAACGGTATGACAATGTTCGGTCTTGACATGACTGCTTTCCCACACTGGAAAACAGAGGATGGTGCTTTTAACAAGATTGTTATTATTCCTATCCTTAGCTTTGTTACCTCATTAGGTTCAAGCTTAGTATCTACTTTAATTCAAAAGAAAAATAATCCGGCTGCAGGTCAGCAGGCAACACAAATGATGTTGATGATGTTAATGATGCCGTTTTTCTCATTATACATTGCATTCAGAGTACCGGCTGCCGTAGGTTTCTACTGGATTATTTCAAACCTTGTTGCGATTTTGCAGCAAATCTTCATTTTCAAACAGTATCCGCCAAGAAAGACACAAGCAAGACTAATGGTTGAAAACACTATTGAGCGTCGTTCTCGCGAGGAAAATGTTAAGAAAATCAAATAATTATCGGAGGAATATATGATAAAGGAATTTATCGGTACCGGTAAAACTATCGAGGAAGCAACTCTTGCTGCAAAAGCAGGTCTTAATGCACCGATTACAGCGGATATTAAGATTGAAATTGTTGCTATGCCTAAGAAAAAAGTTCTTGGTTTATTCGGCGGCAGCGATGCACAGGTTAAAGCAAGCTTTGAAGATAACAGAAAAGAAAGAAAAACTGCTAACTTTAAAGCTCCAAGAAAACCAAACGACAAGCGTGTTCCGTTATACAACAAGTCATATGATGAGCAGGAAAAGGAAAAGGAAAAACCAAAAGCTAAAAAGGCTAAGCCTGCTCAGGAAGCTAAGCCAAAAAAGGCACATCAGGAGTACAAACTCGATAGTTCTATCAATATAGATTTAGACTATGTAACAAGTTATCTTAAAACCATTCTTGACGGCTTTAAGATTGACGATGCAAAAATTGAAGCTGCGTTAAACAATGATGTGGTTGAAATTGATATTCAGACCGAAAGCATCGGCATCATCATTGGTCACCGCGGTGAAACACTTGATGCAATTCAATATTTAATCAGCCTGGCTATTAAGCGCACGACCGACACCTACGTAAGAGTTATTGTGAATGTCGGCAACTACCGCGATAAGAGAGAAAAAACTCTCAAAGCATTGGCAGAAAAAAATGCTAATTATGTTTTAAAAACAGGCAGAAGATATGGATTTGAACCCATGAATCCATATGAAAGAAGAATCATTCACACTACAGTTCAGGAAATTGAGGGTGTCACATCACGCTCAGTTGGCTCCGGTGTGGACAGACGAGTTCTTATTGAACCGATTGGCGGTGTCAGAGATAACGGCGGTCACAGAAGAAACAGCCGAGCTCCTAAGGCTCCTGTCGCTGCAGATCCAAACCGTGAAAAGAGAGTTGACCGTGCAGATATTCCGAAATTCGGAAAAATCGAGGTTAATAAGGACTAAAAAGATTTTTCATAATATGCGTATTAAAACAGCTAAGTTAATCCTTAGCTGTTTTTTGCAATTATTCATTTATTATGGAGGTAATTGTTATGTCAGATACTATTGCTGCAATTGCAACAGGTAACAGCGTTGCAGGAATCGGTGTTATCCGAATCAGCGGTGATACTGCAATTTCAGTTGCAGACAGTGTTTTTAAAGCCCTTGACGGCACCCCCCTTTCGCAAGTGAAAGGCTATACTGCAAAATTCGGAAATGTTTACGACCAAAACACCGGCTTTGACAATGCAATTGCCCTTGTTTTCAGAAATCCTAAAAGCTACACAGGTGAAGATGTTGTAGAATTATCTGTTCATGGCGGAATTTTTATTGTTGAAAAAACCCTGGAGGCTGTATTTAATGCAGGCGCTCGTCCTGCCGAGCCCGGTGAGTTTACAAAACGTGCCTTTTTAAATGGCAAAATGGATCTTGCACAGGCAGAAGCCGTTGCTTCACTGATAACAGCACAAGGACAGGAGGCTGCAAAAGCATCCTTTAATTTACTTCAAGGCTCTTTGAGCAATAAAATTTCAGTAGTACTCAATAAACTTATAGACTGCAGTGCACTGATGGCAGCATGGGTTGATTACCCTGAGGAGGAAATCCCCGAGCTTGAGGAGGATACTCTTTTAACCACTCTTCAGGACACTGAAAACGATTTATTTTCACTAATTAAGAACTATGAAAACGGCTCTGCTATGACAGAGGGTGTTGATACTGCGATTGTCGGCAAGCCAAATGCAGGAAAATCAACACTTATGAATATGCTGTCAGGCAAAGAAAAAAGCATTGTTACACACATAAAGGGCACAACCCGTGACATTGTTGAAAATTCTGTAAGACTTGACAATATAATTCTTCATCTGAGTGACACTGCCGGAATACATGAGAGTGATGATATTGTAGAGTCAATCGGTATTCAGAAGGCCATTGAAAAAATTGATTCCGCTTCACTTGTACTCGCTGTATTCGATGGTGCCGAGCTGCTCAGTGCCGAAGATGAAATGCTGATTGATAATTGTAAAAACAAGCCTTGTATTGCAATTATTAACAAAACTGATTTGGAACAGAAAATTGAAATTGAAAAAATCAAAAGCAATTTTGAACATATTGTTTTCATTTCTGCAAAAAACAGTGACGATACAGGACCGCTATCAAAGGAAGTAAAGAAACTGTTAGGTGTCGAAAATCTTGATACATCTCAGCCCATTTTGGCAAACAAACGTCAGAAGCTCTGTGTACAGAACGCACTGACCTGCATCACCGAAGCACGTGAGGGTGCTGAAATTGGTATTACTTATGATGCAATCAATGTTATGATTGACAGTGCAATTGACGAGCTTTTAACTTTAACAGGCAAAAAAGCAACCGAGGAGGTTGTTAACAATATATTTGCTAACTTCTGTGTGGGTAAATAATATTGTGATAAAATTATAATCAGAAACGAAGGAACTTCTATGGAATATTTTGCAGGACAATATGATGTAATAGTTATCGGTGCAGGTCATGCAGGTATTGAAGCGTGCCTTGCTGCTGCAAGACTTGGATGCAAAACCGCTGTTTTCACAATTAATCTTGATTGGGTAGGCAATATGCCATGCAACCCTTCTATCGGAGGAACATCAAAAGGTCACCTTGTACGAGAAATTGATGCCCTCGGTGGAGAAATGGGTAAGGCGGCTGACAAGTTTTCCCTTCAATCACGAATGCTGAATTTGGGCAAAGGACCTGCCGTTCACTCACTGCGTGCACAGATTGACAGACGTGAATACTCTGCAGGAATGAAGCATACCTTAGAACTGCAGGAAAATCTTGATATCAGACAGGGTGAAATAATTGATATTATAAAAACAACTGATGGTCTATGGCAGGTTAAAACAAAGCTTGAAGCATTATTCACCTGCAAAGCTGTCATAATTGCCACCGGCACCTTCTTAGGCGGAAGGGTTTACATCGGTGATGTTTCATACGAAAGCGGACCTGACGGTATGTTCCCGTCAACAGAGCTTGCCGCTGCACTGAAAAAATTAAATATTCCGCTCAGAAGATTTAAGACAGGTACGCCTTCACGTGTTAACAGACAGTCAATTGACTTTTCAAAAATGGATGTTCAGTATGGAGATGAGGAAACCGTTCCATTCAGCTTTGATACCGAAACGCCACCCGAAAACAAGGTTTGCTGCCATATTACATACACAAACGATAAGACCAAGCAAATTATTCTTGATAATTTGCACAGAAGTCCGATGTATTCGGGAAAAATTGAGGGCAAGGGACCAAGATACTGCCCTTCTTTTGAAGATAAAATCGTCCGCTTTGCTGACAAGGAGCGTCATCAGCTATTTATAGAGCCATGTGGACTCAACACAGAGGAAATGTATTTACAAGGCTTATCCTCTTCGCTTCCCGAGGATGTTCAGCTTGATTTTATCCATACCATTCCCGGCCTTGAAAACGCACAGGTTATGAGAACTGCATATGCAATTGAATATGACTGTGTTGACCCTACCGCTTTGAAGGCTACCCTTGAGTTTAATGATATTGACGGCTTATACGGTGCCGGTCAATTCAACGGCTCAAGCGGATATGAAGAGGCTGCTGCACAGGGATTGATTGCAGGCATCAATGCAGCGCTCAAAATCAAAGGAGAAGAGCCAATTATTTTAGACCGAGGAGGTTCTTACATAGGAACACTCATTGATGACCTGGTTACAAAGGGCTGCACTGACCCATACAGGATGATGACAAGCCGAAGTGAATACCGTCTTGTGCTGCGTCAGGATAATGCGGATATACGTTTAACCCCAATCGGTTATAAAATAGGCTTGATTTCTCAATCAAGATATGATAAATTTGTATATAAGGAGAAGTGTATCAATGAGGAGTTAAACAGAATAAAGGAAAAGTCTATCCCTCTCACTGATAAACTTCAGCAAATTCTTATTAAATGTGGTACTGCTCCCCTGCAGCGCGGCTGCAAAATGATTGAATTAATCAAACGCCCCCAAATTAAGTATAGTGATTTAACTGAGCTTGATGATACAAGACCAAATCTTCCCCGCGAGGTTTTTGAACAGGTTGAAATTGCCGTTAAATATGAGGGTTATATCAAACGGCAGGAACAGCAAATTAAGGAAATGCGCAGAATTGAGAATAAAAAAATTCCTGAAACTATTGACTACAGCAAACTGAAGGGCTTAAGGCTTGAGGCTGTTGAAAAGCTAAGCAAAATAAGACCTGAAAACCTGGGGCAGGCAAGCAGAATCAGCGGTGTTAATCCTGCTGACATTGCTGCACTCAACATCATATTGGAGAGCTTATGATAGACTATGATCTTTTAAAGGGCGAAATTGATAAACTCGGCATTGACATTGGCGAATATGGATTAGACAGATTTGATCAATATGCCGACTACCTTGTTAACTGGAACAGACACGTTAATTTAACAGCAATAACAGAACCTGATGAAATTGTTATAAAACATTTTGTCGACAGCTTGTACATATTAAAATATGTGAAATTTCACAAAGGACAATCATTAATCGACATTGGAAGCGGTGCCGGATTCCCCGGTCTGCCCTTACTTTTCGCTAATCCTGACATTAATGTCACCTTTGTTGACAGCATAAGAAAAAAGCTTGTTTTTATAAAGGACGTATTACTCAATACCGGGCTGATTGCCGAAACAAAACATGCACGAGCTGAAGAACTTGGCAGAAATAATGAATTCCGTGAAAAATTTGACTTTGCAACAGCACGTGCTGTTGCTCAGCTTAATGTGCTTTGTGAATACTGTCTTCCTCTTGTAAAGGTTGGCGGACTGTTCATCGCAATGAAAGGTTCAAGCGGTAAAGAAGAATTAGCGCAGGCTAACCATGCGATTGAAGCATTGGGCGGTGAATTGGCAAAGTTCGCAGAATTCACCCTCTCAAATGGTGATAAAAGGTCAATTATTATTATCAAAAAAATATCGCAAACACCGACAAAGTACCCTCGAAAGTCTAAAAAAATTGACACCAAGCCCCTTTAAATCAGCAGATATATGTCGAAGGCAAAGGATTTCTCACTATGAGAAATCCTTTTTTTCTGTTAAACAATATGGTATAGTATAGACAAGGAGATGAGCTGATGCAACAGATTGTTCAGGTGCCTACTGAAAAAATACTGCCAAATCCCTATCAACCGAGAAAGCAGTTTAAAAGTGAGGACATGCTCTCTCTGGCAGACTCAATAAAAGAAAACGGTGTTTTGCAGCCCCTTATATGCAGACAAATCAATAACAGTGATTATTTTGAGATTGTTGCAGGTGAGCGAAGACTCAGAGCATCCATACTTGCTAATCTTCAAACTGTTCCCTGTGTAATAATCGACTGTGACTATGAATCAAGTGCGGTCTTTTCAATTCTCGAAAACATACAGCGAAGTGACCTTGCCTTTTTTGAGGAAGCACAAGCAATCAGTCAATTAATGAGCCATTTTGGATTAACACAGGAACAAATAGCAAAAAAGCTGGGAAAAAGTCAATCTTCACTGTCAAATAAGCTGAGATTACTCAGATTACCTGTTGATGTGCGGTATTTTATCGAAAAAGAGGGATTAACAGAACGTCACGCAAGAGCCTTGCTGAAGCTTGAAAGTGAAAAGCAAATCTGGACAACCCTTAAGGTAATTACCGAAAAGCATCTTAATGTTGAGCAGACAGAAGCCTACATAGCAGATATGCTTGACACAAGAGTAAAACCACGCCACAGCACCAACAGAGTCTTTAAAGATGTAAGAATATTTGTTAATACCTTTAATAAAGCCATTCAGGCAATGAAGGATTCGGGAATAGATGCAAAATCGAATAAAACGGAAACAGAAGACTATATCGAATTTATGGTAAGAATACCAAAGAATGCACAAAAGTGCACTAAATCCGCTTAAAACGGGAAACCGTTTTAACATATTCTCCTCTTTTCATCACGTGGAAAAAACGGGCGCAAGCTCGTTTTTTCTGCTTTTATGAACAAATTCAATTGTGTTACACGTGAAACGCACCACTACATATAGTTTTTCATATAAACTATGTTTTTTTGAAATGTTTTATCTTTTTTTACTTTTTATTGAATTATTTATGTTAAACATCTATGTTTCACGTGAAACATCTATATATAGAGTTCGTTAATAAACAAACCACAATTTTTAAAAAATTATTCAAGTGTTTCACGTGAAACACTTGAACACCCTCTTAATATGATGTATAATTATTGCTATGGAGGTGCTATATGGGAAAAACAGTATCAATATTTAATCAAAAAGGCGGAGTCGGCAAAACAACAACCTGCGTCAGCTTTGCTGCCTGCTTAGGTCATAAAGGCAAAAACACACTGTTAGTGGATTGTGATCCGCAAGGCAACTCAACCAGCGGTGTAGGAATTGATAAGTCGCAAATTGAAGCATCATCCTATGATGTGCTTATAAATGATATATCCGTAAAAGATGCTATAATCAAAACAAAATACAAAAATTTATCCGTTCTTCCTGCAGATATGGATCTTGCAGGTGCAGAAATTGAGCTTGCAGAGAATGAAAACAGATTCAAGGCTTTAAAGAAAGCTTTAGCACCTGTTGTTATGGACTATGACTATATTATTATAGATTGTCCTCCAAGCTTAGGTTTAATCAGTCTGAATGCACTAACTGCATCAGATACTCTTATTGTCCCCTTACAGTGCGAGTACTTTGCTCTTGAAGGATTAAGTCAGCTTTTAGGAACGGTAAGAACAGTAAAGCAACACTATAACGAGCACTTAGAGCTTGAAGGCGTGCTTTTTACAATGTTTGATACAAGATTAAAGCTAAATCAGCAGGTTATGGACGAAGTTGACGACTTTTTTCCAAATAAAGCATATAAAACGAAAATTCCCAGAAGCGTCAAGCTGGCAGAGGCACCAAGCTTTGGAGAGCCTATTATTTATTATGAAAAATACTCTAAGCCAAGCTTTGCTTACAAAAAGTTTACTGATGAATTTTTGAAAAAACAATGAGAGGTATACTATGGCAAAAAAACAATCAGGTCTTGGTAAAGGCTTAAGTGCCTTAATGATGGAAAATGCCGTTGATGATATGGTTTCTACCAATACCCTGTCTATCAATGAAATTATTCCTAATAAAGACCAGCCGAGAAAAACATTTGATGAGGGTGCTCTGCAGGAACTGGCAGACAGTATTATTCAGCATGGTGTGCTGCAGCCTCTGTTAGTAAGACCCCTTCCAACAGGCGGTTATCAGCTTGTTGCAGGTGAAAGACGCTGGAGAGCTTCAAGAATAGCAGGATTAAAGGAAGTTCCGGTTGTAATAAAAGAATTAAGCGATGTTGAAACTATGGAAATCGCTATAATTGAAAATTTGCAGCGTGAAGACTTAAACCCAATTGAAGAAGCAGAGGGTCTTCAGGCACTCATAGATAGGTGCGGATTTACGCAGGAGGATGTTGCTGTTTCAGTTGGAAAGTCACGTCCGGCAATTGCAAACGCACTTAGATTGCTGAAATTACCCCCGGAGGTACGTGATATGACCAGAAATGGTGATATTTCAGCAGGTCATGCACGTGCTTTACTTGCATTTGACAATGATGCAATGATATATGAAATATCACAGAACATTGTAAAAAATAACCTTACTGTAAGAGATGTTGAGCGTTTATCCAAAACAAAAGAAAATGTGAACAAGGTTCGTTCTTCGGCAAGACGTCGTGATTCCTTTTATGACGAGGTTGAATTATCGCTTACTGAGGTACTTGGCAGAAAAGTAAAGGTTTATAACGGCAGAGGAAAGGGCACACTTGAAATAGAGTTCTATTCTGTTGATGATTTAAAGGAAATCGCAAATAAGTTAGGAGAATAAAAATGTTAGATATTAAATTTGTTAGGGAAAATCCCGAAGTTGTAAAGGAAAATATAAAAAAGAAATTTCAGGACAAAAAGCTTCCGCTTGTTGACGAGGTTATTGAACTTGACACCGAAAGACGTACAGTAATGACAAGGGCGGATGAGCTGCGTGCAAACAGAAATAAACTGTCCAAGCAAATCGGTGCATTGATGAGCCAGGGCAAGAAGGAAGAAGGTATGGCAATCCGTGAGCAGGTTAATGCTCAGGCTAAGGAGCTTGAAGAGTTAGCTGCTAAGGAAAAAGACCTTAATGCAAAGGTTACAGAAATAATGATGTCTATTCCTAACATTATCGATGAGTCAGTTCCGATTGGTAAGGACGACAGTGAAAATGTTGAAGTACAGAAATACGGCGAGCCGGTAGTTCCTGATTTTGAGGTACCATACCACACTGATATTATGGAACGCTTTGACGGCATTGACCTTGAGGCCGCAGGCAGAGTAGCAGGCAACGGTTTCTACTACTTAATGGGTGACATTGCAAGACTGCACAGTGCGGTTATCAGCTATGCACGTGATTTTATGATTGACAGAGGCTTTACCTATGTTGTTCCTCCATTTATGATCAGATCAAATGTAGTTACAGGTGTTATGAGCTTTGAGGAAATGGATGCAATGATGTATAAAATTGAAGGTGAGGATTTATACCTTATCGGTACATCTGAGCATTCAATGATTGGTAAATTCATTGACACAATCACTCCTGAAAGCGAACTGCCTAAAACACTTACCTCATATTCACCATGCTTCAGAAAAGAAAAGGGTGCTCACGGAATTGAGGAGCGTGGTGTTTATCGTATTCATCAATTTGAAAAACAGGAAATGGTTGTTGTCTGCAAGCCTGAGGAATCAAAAATGTGGTTTGATAAGCTCTGGCAAAACACTGTTGATTTGTTCCGTTCGCTTGATATTCCTGTAAGAACACTTGAGTGCTGCTCTGGCGACCTTGCCGACCTTAAGGTTAAGAGCATTGATGTTGAGGCATGGTCACCAAGACAACAGAAATATTTTGAGGTTGGCTCTTGCTCTAACCTTACAGATGCACAGGCAAGAAGACTTAAAATCAGAGTAAAGGGTGAAGATGGTAACTACCTTGCTCATACCTTAAACAATACAGTCGTTGCACCACCAAGAATGCTCATTGCTTTCTTAGAAAACAATCTTCAGGCTGACGGTTCAGTTTTAATTCCTGAGGCACTGCGTATGTATATGGGCGGCAAGGATAAAATTGTTCCTGCAAAGTGATGACAATTGCACTTATCATTATCGGTATTATAATAATTACAGCATTTTCAGTGACTGTTTTTGAGGATGTATTCAATGCCGGGAATATTGCAGGTATTCTCGGCGGAATATATATTACTGTTTTAGGGCTGACATACGAAAAAATAAATCAACTATTATGGTGGATTTTATTATCTGCGGCAGTCTTAGGCACAGTCATAATTATAGCTCTTATGAGCATTATATATCATAAAGGTAAAACAAAGGCTGAAAATGAAATTGTAATAATTGTTTTGGGTTGCCGTGTAAAATGGAACAAACCGAGTCTTTCACTTATAAAAAGAGTTGATGCTGCATACGATTTTTTAATTAAAAATCCAAAAGCACTTGCAATTCTGAGTGGCGGACAGGGTAAGGACGAAGCGTTAAGCGAAGCTGAATGTATGAAAAAGCTTTTACTTCAAAAGGGAATTGATAAAAGCAGACTGATTTTAGAGGATAAATCAACAACAACCGATGAAAATATTGCTTTTTCATTGAAACTGATAAATGCACTTGGAGCGGATAGAAATATTGCTGTTGCCACCAGCGAATATCATCAGCTTAGGGCAGCAATGATTTGCAGACGTTATGGACTAAATGCAGCACCGCAAAGTTCAAAAACAAAGGCAAGCATTCTTCACGTGTTTTTAATACGTGAGATATTCGGAATAATTAAAGAATTTATTATTAATAAACAATAGTATAGAAAAAGACACCGAAGAAATAAATCTTCGGTGTCTTTCATTTAGGCTATATTAATTTGTTGTCTGTATATCTTCCTCTGTTGTGGATTCATAAGTTGTTGCTTCGCCATAGCTGTTATTATAAATTACCGCATAGCAGGGAACTAAGCTTTCATTATAAAATCCGTAAAGATCACACTTAAGTATGTCAACTCTCTTCTCTGCCAAAACAACAGAGGATCTGCCGTAAAGCAGAGTCTGCAAATAATTTGCATCCTGCGGAAAATCAGCCTTCCAGCACCATGCACCATAATATATATCGCCTGCACCCTTTTCGTTAATTCTTGCATTCGGCACACTTGTCATTTTAATATCATAGCTAAGCCAGCCCTGTGACAATGCATATTTTGAAATTGAAATAATCTCATTTGTACTAAATCCTGTCTTAACATATGGAAGCAGCTTATTGACAACCTTTAAAAGTGTAACCGCATTGCCGTCACGAACGCCGTCAAAGATTTTTGTCAAACAGGTTTTCTGCCTGTCAGCTCTCATATTGTCACTATCAAGCTTTCTTATTCTGCAGTAAGCAAGAGCCTGCTCACCTGTCAATCTCATTTCTCCGCTGTTGCCTTCAAAGGCTTTATCAATGGTTACATTACCATATCTTTCCTGGTGATTGTTGATTTCATTGATTTCTGCAGATGTCATTTCAATATCAACACCGCCAAGCTCATCAACAATTCCCTCAAAGCTGTCAAAATTTACAATGACATAGTCGTCAATATCAATCTTATACATTTTCTCGACACAGTTAATGTATCCGATGATACCACCGCTTGCCATTGCACCGTTAATTTTGCCAAACTCACCGGTGGTTTCATCACCGGGTACATTTTCCCAATAAGCATAGGTATCACGCAGAATGGAAGTTAATGTTATCTGCTTTGAATCAGTATTTATACTTACAATAATAGCAGCATCTGCTCTCGTATCTTCTTCTAAAATTTCATTACCTCTGGTATCTTCACCAACCAGAAGAACATTAAGAACATGACTTGATGAACAAGGTGCACCATTATAATACCAGGTTTTTATCATATCCTGCAGTGAAGAAAGGTTATCGGCATCCGTTTCATTAACTTCAGGAAAGTTTTCAATGAGCTTGTCCATAGCTGTATAGCGCTGCTCAGTTTTTGTTGCATTGTTATCATCATCACTCACTGCATTCAATGCTTTGTAAACATAAATACCTGCACCTGCTGCAGCAACTAAAACAATAACTAACAGGATTATAATAATATTCCTGATAATTTTGCCTTTTTTCGTTTTAAAAAACTTTTCTTTTTCCGGCTTCCGACTATCTGCATTTAACTCATTGTTGTCAGCAAAAGAAAGTAAATCAATAAAACCATCATTGGCGCCGAGGGTTTCTTTAACCTGCTGTTCCTGTTTTTCAGGTACAGTTTTACTATTGTCGGCAATACTCTGCTCTATTGCTTCTGCCTTTTTTTCAACCGCCTCTTTTTCAGAGATAACGACATCATCCCTTATTCTCTTCTCTTCCTCTTCAATATTGCTGTCGGCAATTCCGCTTTCACTGCGTACATACAGATTGTCAAAAACCTTTTGTTCTTCGACTTCGACATTTTTACTCTCTGCAGATTCTTCATTATTATTCGGTTTTTCGGCAGGAAGCTCACCATTCTTCGTTTTTATTTCAAAAGACGGAGCTGATTCCTCTCTCTCCTGTTTTCTCTTTTTTACCTCAGAGAGAATATCGTCAATATTATAAGTTTCCTTCTCCATTCCATAACCCCTCTTTTTGATTCGCAACATTTATATACATAATATTAGAAATTATATAACAACATTCTGCAAAAAGCTACAAAATAAGCAATTTGTTAACAAATATTTATTATTCTTCTATCTGTTCAGTGCTTTCTGCTGTTTCACCGGTATCAGAGTTCAACTCTTCTTCCGCCTCTTCCAGCTTATCAACAACTGAAATTGTTGCAATCTTTTCGCCGTCATTTACTCTCATCACCTTAACGCCTTTGCTTGGTCTTTGGAATGTAGAAATCTGATCTGCGTTAGTTCTTATGATAATACCGTCAGAGGAAATCATAATAACATCATTATCATCACAAACAGGCGCAATCATAGCCACTTTGCCGTACTGTTCAGTACGATAGTTGATAAGACCCTTACCTGCTCTTGACTGAATACGATAATCGGAGAATTCACTCTTTCTTCCGTAGCCTGTTTCAGAAACAGTAAGCAGAGTGAAGCCCTCAAGCTTAACTGCAAAGCCAACAACATAGTCACCCTCATTAAGCTGAATTGCTCTTACACCTCGTGCAGTTCTTCCGATTAATCTTGCATCACTTTCCCTAAAGCAAATACTCATTCCGTCGTGTGTCGCAACAATCAGCTCACGTTCACCATCGGTGATTTCAACCCAGCTAAGCTCATCGTCATCATCAAGATTAATGGCAATAATACCTGTTTTTCTGATATGGTCATACTGATCAAGAGCAGTTCTTTTTATAATACCGTTTCTTGTCATCATACAAAGATAGGTGCGGTCCTCTTCTTTAGGAACCTTAACCATAGCACTGACCTGCTCACCATTTTCAAGTGGAAGAATGTTAACAACATTCATACCCTTACTTATTCTTGATGACTCGGGAATTTCATAGCCCTTAAGCTTAAAGACCTTACCTTTGTTTGTAAATATTAAAATCTGATCATGGGTTGAGCAGCTGAACATTGTTTTTGCCACGTCTTCCTCACGTCTGCTCATACCGGATATACCTCTGCCGCCTCTGTTCTGTGCCTTGTAGGTGTCAACAGTCTGACGCTTCATATATCCCTTTTCGGTAAGCGTTAAAATGCAGTCCTCAACCGGAATCAAATCTTCATCATCAACATCACCGCTGAAGGCAGAAATTTCTGTTCTTCTTTCATCGCCGAATTTATCAGCAATTGCTCTTGCCTCAGCTTTAATAATTTCAGCAATTCTTATTTCATTTGCAAGAATATCGAGAAAATCCTTGATTTTTTCGTGAAGCTCTTCCAATTCATTCAGAATTTTTTCAATTTCAAGTCCTGCCAACTGACCGAGACGATAAGCAACAATGGCACTTGCCTGCGGGTCATCAAAGCCGAACTTGTCCATAATTGCCTGCTTAGCCTCAGACTGACCGCCCTTACATGCACGGATTGCTGCAATAACCTCATCAACAATATCAATAGCCTTAGCAAGACCCTCTAAAATATGAGCACGCTCCTGTGCTTTCTTTAAATCAAATTCCGTTCTTCTTTTAACAATATCCTTCTGGAAAGCAATATATTTTTCAAGAATTTCTTTAAGTGTTAACACCTTTGGCACACCATCGTCAAGTGCAAGCAATATTGCACCGAAGGTCACCTGCATATCCGTCATTTTATAAAGATTATTAAGAACAACCTGTGCGTTAGCATCACGCTTAACAGTTACTTCAATATGCATTCCTCGACGGTCAGAGTAATCCTGAACATCTGCCACACCTTCAAGTCTTTTTTCCTTAACCAAATCTGCAATTCTTGTTATAAGTCTTGCCTTGTTAACACCATAAGGAATTTCAGTTACAACAATTTTAAATCTGTCGCCGCGGCTTTCAACTATTTCTGCCTTGGCACGAACATAAATTTTTCCGCGACCTGTTGCATAAGCCTCTTTAATACCACGGCTGCCCATAATAATTCCTGCTGTCGGGAAGTCAGGACCCTTAATATGTACCATCAAATCCTCAAGACCTGCATCCGGATTATCAATAAGGCAGCACATACCTTCAACAACCTCGTTCATATTATGAGGTGGAATATTTGTAGCCATACCAACAGCAATACCTGATGAACCGTTAACCAGAAGATTAGGAAATCTTGATGGCAAAACAGTAGGCTCCTTGCCGTTATCATCAAAGTTAGGGGCAAAATCAACGGTATCCTTCTTGATATCCTCAAGCATTTTCATTGAAATTTTACTCATTCTTGACTCGGTATAACGGTATGCTGCAGCCGGATCACCGTCGACAGAACCAAAGTTTCCGTGACCGTCTACTAAAGGATGACGCATTGAAAATGGCTGAGCAAGTCTAACCATAGCATCATACACAGAAGCATCACCATGTGGGTGATAATGACCAAGCACTTCGCCGACAGTGGTTGCACACTTACGATAAGGATTAGTAGGGTAAAGGTTGTTATCATACATTGCATAAAGAATTCTTCTGTGAACAGGCTTAAGACCATCACGAACATCCGGCAATGCACGCTGAACAATAACACTCATTGAATAATCAAGGAATGCTTTTCTTATTTCAGTGCTGATTTCAACATCTACGATTTTTTGATTGTCATAACGAATTTCATTATTATCCATTAAAATTCCTCCGTTGCCGAAACGACATTAGATTTAATAAAGGTATTGCCTAAAAATAGTCAAGGCAATGGCTGACTGTTATTTTATAAAAAGATAATTTGCATTTTTCTTAATCTGGTTAAATACCTGCTGTTTCATTTCGTCAGGTATATCTCTTTTAGGCAGAATTTTCACTTCAAAACCAATAACAAAATAAAAATAGTTTTCAGCTTCGTAAATGGTTCTTATAACAGTAAAAGGGTAAACACTAATTATTCCTGCCTCGTTCATCCTTGGGATATTTTTGTATTCAACAGTATTTTCATCAACTGTGATTTCACATGGTGAAAGATATTGCGTATCTGCTGCAATATATTTTTTAACCTTTTTTTCAATACCTGTATTGTAGAAATAAAGAAAATATGCACCGCAAATCACAAAAGCAATCACTGCAGCAATAATCAACGAGAAATTTCTGTTAACTATTAAATAGTAAATGGCAAATACAATAAATATTAATGCCGTAATTAACATAGGTATAAGCTTTGAGCGTTTGAACTGCAGTCTTTCCCAAACAATAAAATCCTCTTTTTTCAGTGTTGAGCGGAAGGTATTTTTCATCTCTTTCCCTCCTCAACTGTTGTGTTTTGCTTTAATAGTAAAATTATTTCATTTAATTCATTGCTGCTGTATCTTTCTTTGCTTATCACAAATACACCGGTTCTGTATGTTGGCATAATGATTAAAAGGTGTTCCGTTTCCTTAACAGAAAATATACTCTGCCACGGAACAAATATTTTTTGATAGCTGTTTATAATCTCCAGCCCATCACCATATGTGGAAAGTGTTGCTTCACCTTTAATAGTAGGTGATGAAAAAAATTGCCTTTTCACTGCTTTTTTATTCATAATCCTTGCTGATATCATTAAAGCTATGATGAAAAACAAATATAATAAAAACATAGTGCTTTTTGTAATTGCTATTGTCACAATAATTAAAATAATAAGAATTATTATCATTATTGGTAATCTGTTTTTATAATTATTCTTTTTTAATTTGTATTTCCAGCCTTCATAAAATTCATCGGCTGTCATCTGAAAGGTTAATTTTGTCATAATTTATTTTGCTTAAAATTGTTTTATTTTTTATAATTTTGATTTTGTTGTATGCACGGCACAACGCACATTAAAACGAAGTGGTTTTAACTTGCTGCGAAAAGGTCCACCGGACCTTTTCTTCCAAATTTGCTTAACAAATTTGGAGCCACGTGTTGAACCCCTTATTAGATAACAACATTTTTTTATACATCTAAATTCTGTACAAACTTTGCATTTTTCTCTATAAATTCTCTACGGGGTTCAACATTATCACCCATCAAAATTGAGAAATTTTCTGAAGCTCTTTGAGCATCCTCTATTGTTACACGCAGCATTGTTCTGAACTCGGGATCCATAGTAGTTTCCCAAAGTTGCTCAGGGTCCATTTCACCAAGACCTTTATAGCGCTGAATATCACAGTCACCACCATATTCTTTAATTATTTCATCTCTTTCTTCATCGCTGAAGGCATATGTAAATTTTTTACCCTTAGCTACCTTGAAGAGAGGAGGCTGTGCAAGGTAAACATATCCCTGCTCAATAATCTGCGGCATATATCTGAAAAAGAATGTTAAAAGAAGCGTTCTGATATGAGCACCGTCAACATCGGCATCTGCCATAATAATGATTTTATGGTATCTAATCTTGCTGATATCAAAATCATCACCAATACCTGTACCCAATGCCATTACAACAGGTGTAAGCTTTTCATTTGTAATAACCTTATCGACTCTTGCTTTTTCAACATTAAGCATTTTACCCCAGAGCGGCAGAATAGCCATATGTTCTCTGTCTCTGCCTTCTTTAGCAGAACCGCCTGCAGAGTCACCCTCTACGATATAGATTTCACATTTTTCAGGCTCTTTGCTTGTACAGTCAGCAAGCTTGCCCGGGAGTGAATTACTTTCAAGGGGTGATTTACGTCGTGCATTTTCTCTTGCTTTTCTTGCAGCTTCTCTTGCACGTGATGCATCAAGAGATTTATTTATAAGTGTTTTTGCAACAGACGGATTTTCCTCAAAATAAGTCATCAGCTTTTCATAAAGCATTGATGAAACCAAGCCTGTAATATCAGTATTACCAAGCTTACCCTTCGTCTGTCCTTCAAACTGAGCCTCTGTCAATTTTACTGAAATAACTGCAGTGATACCCTCACGAACATCCTCTCCACTGAATTTTTTATCACTGTCTTTAAGTATTCCAAACTTTTTGCCGTAATCATTGAATACTCTTGTAAGTGCAGTTTTGAAGCCTGTTTCGTGCGTACCGCCGTCAATAGTATTGATATTGTTTGCAAAGGATAAAAGTGTTTCATTATATGAGTCCGTATAGCAGAGTGCAACCTCAGCACTTCGGTCACCTTTAGTCGTTGTAAGATGAATAACCTCTTCCTGTATAGGATTAAGTCCGCGGCTTAAATTAATATATTCAACAAAGGAACGTATACCGCCCTCATAGCAGAATTCTTCACTAATCTGCTCTTCCGGGTCATCATTTCTTCTGTCACTTAATGTGATTGACAAGCCAGCATTAAGGAATGCCTGTTCTCTTAAACGTCTTGCTAAAATGTCATATTCATATGTTGTGGTTTCCTGAAAAATATCAGCATCAGCCTTGAATCTGATTAATGTTCCATGACCGTCAGCATCACCGATAATATGTAAATCATTAACAGGTACACCACGCTCAAATTTCTGAGAATAGATATGCCCGTTCTGTGTAACCTCTACCTCAAGCCATTCACTGAGTGCATTAACAACAGATGAACCTACACCATGCAGACCGCCTGATACCTTATATCCCGATCCGCCGAACTTACCGCCTGCGTGAAGCACTGTTAATACAACAGTTACTGCAGGCAGACCTGTTTTTTCATTAATACCGGTAGGTATACCTCGGCCATTATCACGCACCTGAATAATATCACCCGGCAGAATGTCACATTCAATATGTGTACAAACACCTGCAAGTGCCTCGTCAATTGAGTTATCAACAATCTCGTAAACAAGATGGTGAAGACCTCTCGGTCCTGTTGAGCCGATATACATACCGGGACGTTTTCTGACAGCCTCAAGTCCTTCAAGCACCTGAATATCCTTTGCAGAATATTCCTCGGTAACAATAGTATCCATATCCTCTTCTTCTAAATTTGTTTTAATTTCTTCACTCATAAAGTAAAACTCTCCTTATTTACTCCTCTTCAGCAAAGTTGCTGTATTCAGAGGGCAAACATAAATCTTATCCCTGCAAACTATAAAGCTTTTTGGAAGCTCATAATTTACATAAACTACTTTTTTATCTTTTTCGGCTTTTGACAGATAATCCCTTGTTGCTTTATTAACAGTCGATGTATCCATATCAAAAATTCCGATAATATCCTTTGTACTTATTGCAATATCGCCGCCAAGATAAATATACATCAAACAATACCTCCGTTTTTTATATGAAAGGTCTTGCCCTTTTTTAATCTTAAAACAGTGTTTGCATCACAGCAGGTTATGAATACCTGCCAGTCTTTAATATGATTTAAAATATAGTCCTGTCTTGAAATATCAAGCTCACTCATTACATCATCAAGCAAAGCCAAAGGCTCGTCCTCAGTCATTTCACGAAGAAGGCTCGCCTCTGCAAGTTTAAGTGCCAGCACACAAGACCTTTGCTGACCCTGTGATCCAAAGCTCCTTGCACTTCTGCCGTTAATTAATATTTCCATATCATCACGGTGCGGACCTATTGTTGTTATTCTGTTCAAAATATCACTGCTTCTGTTATTATCAAAAGCAAACATAAGCTGTTTTTGAATTTCATCAACAGTCAAACCGCTATAATCAAAAGGTCCTTTGAGAATTAAATCAATATCCTCTTTACCTGATGAAAGACCATCAAATATATCCTTGGCAAAAGGCAGCAGTTTTTCTATATATTTCTGTCGTTGATAAATAATTTTCGACCCGCTGATTGCCAAATTTTTGTCCCATATATATAGCATATCCAAAAGGCTGTTATTTTTTGCTGCATCCTTTAGGAGCATATTTCTCTGACTAAGGCTTCGATTATAATCCTTTAAAACATTTCTATAATTAAATTTCAGCTGACAAAGTGCATTATCAATGAATTTTCTGCGTTCAATCGGTCCATCCTTAACCATAGAAAGATGAACAGGTGAAAATATTACTGCCTTAAGCTCTTCACCCAAAGCTGCCGCACTTTTCTTTTTAACACCGTTAAGGCTTACACTTCGTTTATTTTGAATTAAAATCTGCGCATTCTGCTGTCTGCTTTTATTTTCAAAATCAATTTTAAGACCGGCAAACTCTTTATCAAATTTAATAAGCTCTTTATCCTTAACACCTCTGAAGCTTTTACTGCCGGTAAAGAGATAAATTGCTTCAATCAGATTTGTTTTTCCCTGCGCGTTTTCACCATAGATAATATTTACATCTTCAAAATCTAAATCTAATTTTTCAATATTTCTGAAGCCTTCAATAGCAATTGAATTAATTTTCATTTTTTATATTATAATCTGTACTGAATATTGAAACAGTGTCGCCGTGTCTTATTTTTTTACCCCTTGCAGTGCAGACCTCATGATTAACCTTAACAATTCCGTCATGAATAAACTGCTTTGCCTGACCGCCTGTTTCTGCTATTCCTTTAAATTTTAAGAATGAATCAAGTCTTATAAATTCAGTATTTATAAAAACCTCTTCACTTTTTCTTTTTGCTGCATTAACTTTAATTTTCATTTTTCAGCCTCATTGGAAGAACTAAGAATAAAAAGCTGTCATCATTGATAGGCATAACCTTTGCAGGGCTGACAGCACTGTTAAGTTCAAATTTAACCTGATCTGTATCCGCAGCATGAAGTGCATCTAAAATAAACTTTGAATTAAAGCCTATTTCAACTCTGTCACCGCTGACATTTGCGTGTGTATAGTCAACCACTCTTCCAAGGCTTGATACTGTTGAAACTCTCATTTCATCATTATCAAATAAGCATCTGATCGGATTTTTCTTATCATTTTCAATAACAGGCAAAGTTCTTTCAATACAGTCAATTGCATCGTCTGTGTTAATTAAAACTGTTGTAGTCGCAGTCTTTGGAATAGCTGCATTGTAATCGAGAAAATCACCATCAAGAAGTCTGCTTATAATGCTGTAATTTTCAACATCAAAAACAATATGTCTTTTTCCAACGCTTATTGAAACATTTTTTTCTCCGTCACAACCCATAAGCTTAATTAGCTCACGAATTGTTTTTTTAGGTACAATAAAGCTGATATCCTCACCGTCATACTGAACTGTTTCTGTCCTTATAGCAAGTCTGTAACCATCAACACCGATTAATTTTAACTGATTTAAAGTCATTTCAAATTTTAAACCTGTGTGAACAGGCTTTGAAGATTCATTATCAGCAACAGCAAACAGGGTTTGCGAAATCATTCCCTGTAAAACAGATTCATTTAAAAACAAAGGATATCCGCCTGATACTGAAGGGAGCTCAGGATAATCGTCTGCATCAATACCCATAATATTATACTGAGCAGCACCGCTTATAATAGATACAGATGTTCCGCTTATATCAAAGGTAACATTGCCGTCAGGAAGCTTTCGTATAATATCGCTTATTACCTTTGCATTAATTACAATTGCACCGGGTTCTGCAACATTTGCTTCAAGTGTTGTATTTATACCAAATTCAAAATCATAGCCTGTCAGGCTTAAGGTATCAGAACCGCATTCAATGAGAATACCCTCAATGGTAGGAATTGTAACCTTAGTGCTTACTGCCCTCATAACATTTGAGCATGCTTCGCTTAATGCTTTTGAGTTACAGGTAAATTTCATTTTTTTATCCTCCGTCTATCATAGAATACTGACTTTTAGTAGTAGTAATATATGGTGTGGAAATTGTTAAAAACTCTCTTACATACCATAAATACACCAAAAATCACTTATTTTTTTCATAAATCCAATTGTTTAAAAAATGTGTATATTGTGTAAAACTATTTTTTTCAACAATATTTTTAAAAACTTTTATGTGCAAAAGGAAAAAAGTGTTGAAAATTATTGCTCACTTTTTATGTTATTGATAATATCATTAACCTGTCTTGCAAGCTTTGAATTTTCTGCCATTTCCTTTTCAATCTGTTCAATATTATACATTACTGTTGAATGATGCTTATTGAATTCCTCACCAATATCCTCATAGCTCATATTCGTAACCTTTCTTACAACATAAAAGGTTATTTTTCTTGCATGTGAAATATTTGCCTTTTGTATTTTGCTGTATATATCCTCAACCGCAATGCCTGTTGTACGGCTGACTTCATTGACAATACGCTGAATTGTTACAGGCAGCGGCTGTGTATCCTCCATAACTACCTTGATAACATTTTGTGCAAGAGCAACAGTAGGCTCAAAATCATTAATATTTTTAAGCGAATATAATTTTTTTGTTACACCCTCAAGCTGTCTTATGTTGGATTTTATTTTTTCGGCTATGTAGTTAACTACAATCTCATCAATTTCAAAATTAAGAGATTTTGCTTTTCTTTTAATAATTTCACAACGTGTTTCAAATTCAGGGGGCTGAATATCAGCTAAAAGTCCATCCTCAAAGCGTGATTTAAGTCTGTCAGTAATGGACTGAATATCTTTTGGTGGTCTGTCAGATGTCAGAACAACCTGTTTTCCACTGTAGACAAGAGCATCAAAAGTATGGAAAAATTCCTCTTCGGTTGAGGTTTTACCTGAAATAAACTGAATATCATCTATTAGGAATACGTCAATATTATTTCTGTATTTGTTATGAAATTCATCAATTGTTTTATTTTGAAGTGCCTGATAAAATTCGTTTGCAAATTCTTCTGCTCTGATATACATTATGTTCATATCAGGGAAATTTTTTTCAATTTCGTGACATATTGCATTTAAAATATGCGTTTTTCCAAGTCCTGAATTACCATAAATAAACAGAGGATTGTAATTGCTCATTGAATTTGTGCCCATTCTTGAGCCGGGATCACTGGCAACTGCCTTGGCTGCAGCATAGGCAAATCTGTTGCTTGCACCTACTATAAAGTTTTCAAATGTGAACTGTCTGTTTTTATAATCCTCAAGGTGCTTATCAATATCATGATTATTTATATCAGACGAAACATTCTGGCTTACAGATGTTTCATCGCAGACATAATTTATTTTAACAGGAAAACCGAGAACAGCGAGAAAAGCCTCCTGAAACATATCACTGTAAACGGATGAAACAATATTTTTATGCATCGTTTTTGGGCAGTGAATTGTAACTGCTCCATTGTCAAAGGTGTCCGAGCTGTCAAGGCTTACTGTTTTTATCCATAAAGTAAAAGCTGTTTCGCTTACACGGGTTTTAAAGTAATCAAGCACAGCTTCCCATATATCATTGATGGATTCCATACAAACCTCCTTAAATTTATTAATCTATATTAAAACAAAAAAGTTGCAGAATAAACCACTCTAATCTGCATTATATCAGTTTTTAATAATTAAATCAATATAAATATTAAAAAATATATATTATATAATATATAAATTATAGTAAATATTAAATTTTAAAAAAATTAATGATTTTTTATTGATATTCATAAATAATGATTTTATACTTTATATATGAAACAAAAATTATGGTGATAAAAAATGAAACATATATTAATTGTTGATGATGATATACATATTTCAAATATGCTTTTTGAAGTATTAACAAAACAAGAATATAAAGTATCACGTGCCTATTCAGGCACAGAAGCACTTCTTTTTTTGTCAATGGAAAAGCCTGATTTAATTTTGCTCGATTTAATGCTCCCCGGTCTTTCAGGCGAAGAGGTGCTTGAAAAAATAAAAGATATACCTACAATAATTGTCAGTGCAAAGGAAGATATGGATAATAAGGTAAATCTTTTAATGGGCGGTGCGGCAGACTATGTAACCAAGCCCTTTGATATGAATGAGCTGCTGGCAAGAATAAATATTCAGCTCAGAAATTCAAACAGCACATTAAAAAATGATTTAATTATTTTTGATGATATTATTATTAATACAAAAAATTATTCTGTTATGGTAAATAGTATTTCTGTAAAACTTACAAAAACAGAATTTGCTATTTTAAAGCTGCTTATGAAAAATCCTGAACAGGTTATGACTAAATCTGTTATACTTGATAAAATCAGTATTGATACGCCGGACTGTGTTGAAAGCTCCTTAAAAGTGCATATCAGCAATTTAAGAAAAAAGCTTAAGACAGCGGGAGGAAAGAATTATATTGAGGCTGTATGGGGTATTGGCTTTAAAATGAAATCTTAACTGAATATTTACTGTTTTCTTAACTGCTTTCTTAACCATTACCTGTTACAATTTCCGCATCAAATTAAAGGAGGCAATAATATGGATTATGTTCTTGAAACAAATGCTTTGACAAAAAAATATAAAAATTTCAAAGCACTTGACAGACTAACCATGAAAATTCCGCAAGGTTCAATTTATGGTCTTGTGGGCAAAAACGGTGCGGGAAAAACAACCTTAATCCGAATTATCTGCGGATTGCAGAATCCGACATCGGGAGAATATATTCTCTATGGCAAAAAAAACAATTCAAAAAATATTGAAAAATCAAGGAGCAGAATCGGTGCGGTAGTTGAAACACCGTCAATATACCTTGACATGACTGCAAAAGAAAATTTAAAACAGCAGTTCCATATCCTCGGTATTCCGTCTTTTGACGGAATTGATGAATTGCTGAAACTTGTGGGACTTGAAAATACAGGTAAAAAGAAAGCTAAAAATTTTTCACTTGGTATGCGCCAAAGGCTCGGTATTGCCGTTGCACTGGCAGGTGACCCTGACTTTTTAGTTCTTGATGAGCCTGTTAACGGTCTTGACCCGCAGGGTATTGTTGAAATCCGTGAGTTAATATTGAAACTGAACAGAGAATTTAATATTACTGTTCTTATTTCAAGTCATATTCTTGATGAACTTTCAAAGCTTGCAACATACTATGGCTTTGTCGATTCAGGCAGAATTGTTAAAGAAATCAGTGCAGCAGACCTTGAAAAGGTATGCCGTAAATCAATTCGTATTGAAGTATGCGATACAAAAGCACTTTCTCTTGTGCTTGATGAATTTAATATAGAATATAATATTATCTCCGACACAAAGGCTGATCTTTATTCAACAGTAAATGTGTCACAGCTTGTGCTCAGGCTGACAGAAAGAAACTGCACTGTTCTTTCAATGTGTGAGCGTGACGAAAGTCTTGAGGGCTACTATATTAATCTTGTGGGAGGTAATAACAATGACTAAGCTTTTGTCTGCAAATTTTTCTCGCTTGCTGCGTGACAAAATATTTTGGATTGTTTCTGCCGTAATGCTTATTCTAGCTGCATTTGTGGCAATTAATAACGGAATAACAGCAGATTCTTATTATACTAATACGAATACTGTAAAAAGTCTTAATTCCTGTTATTTTAATATACTGCCAATGATTGGTTTTTTTTATTCGATATTTATTTCATTTTACATTGGTACAGATTATAACGACGGTACAATAAGAAACAAACTTATAATCGGTCACAATCGAACAAATATATATCTTTCAAATTATATTACTTGTTTTACAGGCACATTTGTCATACTTGTATTGCTACTGATCGGCAGTGCTTTCAGTGTTCCTTTTTTAGGTTACTGGGAGGGTGGAATAAAGTCTTATATGATTATGGCTTTTCTTTGTATTTTTATAACAGCGACCTTAACAGCAATTTTAACAATGATAAGTATGCTTTCATCAAACAAAGCAATAACTGTTGTTTTAACAATTGTTGTCAGTCTTGTTCTGGTTTTAATAGCATCTATAATTTATAATCAGCTTGCTGAACCTGAATTTACCCGTGATTTTATTTCAATGTCAGCAGATGGAACAATGGAGCTTGGTCCGGAAATATCAAATCCTGTCTATGTTTCAGGAATGAAAAGAAAATTTTATGAATGGCTTTTACAGTTTCTTCCTACAGGTCAGAGTGTTTTAATTGCCAATGGGGAAATTACTGACCCTTTAATTAATATGATTTATTCAGTTGTTTTCATAATAGCAGTTAATGTTTGCGGTGTGCTCGCTTTCAAAAAAAAGAATTTAAAATAAAGGATTTATTATGAATTTTTGGTTATTGATCATCATTTCAGTATTAATAATGATTATTGCGGTGCTTATATTAAAAATCTGTTTGCTTCAAAAAAGTGCTGATGAAATATGTTGTGCTTTTAATGAAAAGCTTGAAAATGATACAAATACACTGATTAATATTTCCTGCCGTGACAGGCATATGCGAAGACTGGCAAATGATATGAATAAAGAGCTTAAAAAGCTTCGTGCGGACAGAAGAAAATTTCAGCAGGGTGATTTGGAATTAAAAGAGGCAGTTACAAATATTTCACACGATTTACGCACTCCGCTTACGGCAATATGCGGTTATCTTGCCCTGCTTGAAAATGAGGAAAAATCCCCTGCTGCAGAAGAATATATTAAAATCATTTCACAGCGTGCACAGGTGCTTAAACAGTTAACAACCGAGCTTTTCAGATATTCCGTTATCACTTCAACCTTTAATAGTGATACACCGGAAAAACTTGAAATGAACAATGTTCTTGAAGAAAGCATTGCTGCTCATTATGCCTTGATTAGTCAAAATAATATAGTGCCTGATATTTCAATAACCGAAAAGAAAATAGTTTGTAATCTTAATAAAAATGCATTGCTGAGAATTTTTCAGAATATAATCAGCAATGCAGTAAAATACAGTGACGGTGATTTAAAAATAGAACTTAAGGATGATGGTGAAATTATTTTTTCCAATCATGCAGAAAAGCTTGATGAGGTACAGGTGGGCAGACTGTTTGACAGATTTTATACTGTGCAGACTGCTGATAAATCAACCGGTCTGGGTCTTTCCATAGCAAAAATGCTGACGCAGCAGATGAAAGGCTCAATCACCGCTGATTATTCTGATTGCAGTTTGAATATACGAATTAAATTTCCGATATTATAAATTAATATTACTTGTAAAATAAAAGGACCTATTGTATAATGATTTTTCAGGGAGGTGCAAAATGAGGATTTTTAAAAACAGAGGCGACATATATTTTTCAAAATCTAATAAGGATAAATCAACAGAGCAGAGGATTCTTATTATTGCACTTGCCGTAATAATTGCATTTACAGTTATTTTTGTGCTTGTTCTGAGCATAAAAAATGATTTCAGTGCCAAAAAATTTTTTAAGCCTGAAAATCTTAATGTAACAAATCAGATTTCTGTTGATAATGACGAGAATACAGAAGTGCCTGAGGTAAGCGGAAAACGTAACTATGTTACCCTTGTTCACAAGGATGATGAGCTTTTGTTTGCTGCACTTGTTCAGGTCGATATGGATAATACCTCCTACAAGGCGGCAATGCTTAAAGCTGCTACTGAAATTGACGGAAATAATCTTAATGAAATATATAAATCATCAGGTGCAGAAAATGTTAAGAAAGCAATTGACACATATATAGGCACGGCGTTTGATTACTATATTTCTATGGAAAGCTCGGATTTTGAGGATTTCTTTAATGAACTCGGCACGATTAATTATCCGATTTTAAATGACATCAAGTACAGGGAAAATAACAGCCCTGCTTCGTACTCTTTGAAAATAAAATCGGGTGAGCAGAATATCAGCGGAAAGTATTTTGTTAATTTAATAAGATATTATCTTGATGCTGAAAACAGCTCCTCACAGGCAAGTGAGCTGCTTCTTGCAAGTCTTTCACAGCAGTTAAACAGTGAAAATGCACAAATCAGCGAAAAGCTTTTCAGAGAGTTTGTTTCATTATCAGATACAAATATTTCAGTACGTGATTTTTCACTTGCAGGCGACAGACTCAGCGTTCTCGGTAATGATTTGGTTGCAATGGGCATTTATAATGCACAGGCAGGCTACGACGGCAACAGGCTGACGGATGACAGTCTGAAAAAAATAAAGGGTTATTTTGTTAAATAAGAATAAGCGGTGATAGTATGGATAAAGAAAGAATTGAAAAAGCAGTAAGAGAAATTTTAATTGCAGTCGGTGAAGACCCTGACAGAGCAGGACTTCTTGAAACGCCCAGAAGAGTCGCAAATATGTATGAGGAATTGTTTGCAGGACTCAGTGAGGATCCGCATCAGCATTTAAAGTTTTTTGATGAAAAGTCAAATGATGAGCTTGTTATTGTAAGGGATATTCCCTTCAGCTCAATGTGTGAGCATCATCTTTTACCTTTTGTCGGTAAAGCACATATCGCCTATATTCCAAGCGATAACAAAATAATCGGTCTTTCAAAGCTGGCAAGAATTGTTGATAATTTTGCAAAAAAGCCACAGGTGCAGGAAAGGCTCACCCACGATATAGCTGATTTTTTAAATGACAATTTAAGTCCAAAGGGCGTTGCTGTTATTATTGAGGCAGAGCATATGTGTATGTCAATCCGCGGTGCAAAGGCATCGGGCTCAAAGACTCAGACATCAGCTTTAAGAGGTATACTCAGAAATGATGCCCGCTCAAGAGCAGAGGTATTGGCTCTGCTTAATAAATAATGCAGAAAGATTAAATTATGATTTGGAAATGCAGAAACAAACAGCTTGAATACGGCGAAAAGGTGCTTGTTATGGGCATTGTGAATGTTACGCCTGACAGCTTCAGCGACGGAGGTGACCACTTTTCCGTTTCTGATGCAGTTGAATGTGCTCTTCGGCTTGAGGCAGAGGGTGCTGATATTATCGACATCGGCGGTCAGTCCACAAGACCCGGTCATACACCGGTCAGTGATACCGAGGAATGGGCAAGGCTTGAGCCGGTATTAAAGGCTCTTGACGGAAAATTATCTGTTCCAGTTTCGGTTGATACATATTATCCCTTTGTGGCAGAAAATGCTCTTAAAGCAGGTGCAGATATCATTAACGATGTCAGCGGTGTGATTTCACAGGAAATGGCAGAAATCGTCAAATTTTACCGCGCAGGATGGATTTTAATGCATAATGGGGCAGGAACACCTGATGACATTAAAGAATTTTTTGAAAAATCCGTTGATGAATGCATAAAGCTTGGTATTGATAAATCACAGCTATGTCTTGATATGGGTATTGGCTTCGGCAAGAATTATGAGGAAAATATGTACCTTCTTGCTAATGTGGGCAGGTATAAAATCAACGGCTTTCCGCTTTTGCTCGGCACATCAAGAAAAAGAGTTATCGGTCAGGGCAGTGAGCAGGATAAGCCAAAAGAACGCATTTATGGCAATATAGCTGCTGATACAGCGGCAATTTTAGGCGGTGCCGATATAATTCGTGTTCACGATGTGAAAAATGAAAAACAGGGCATTTTAATGGCTCAGAATATGAAAGGCTTTATTTTGTAATGGATAAAATTTTAATTCGTGATTTAAAAATTTTTGCATACCATGGTGTTAACCCTGAGGAAAAGGAAGATGGTCAGCATTTTGTCTTTGATATAGATATGGACGTTAATATGACAAAGGCATGTCACAGTGATAATGTGGAAGATACCGTAAGCTATGCAAAGGTCATAAAAACAGTTACACGCGTTGTAACGGAAAAAAAGTATGACTTGCTTGAAAAGGTGGCACAGATAACTGCTGATGCAATACTCAGCGAATATCCTGATATATTTAATGTTCTTATTACTCTTAAAAAGCCGGAAGCACCGATGAAAGCTGATTTTGGCTGGGTTGGTGTTCAGATATTCAGAGAAAGGTAAAAAACGTATAGACGTGTCATAAAGCATATGGAATATATTTTAAGTGTAGGTACAAATATCGGCGACAGAAAAGCAAATATTGATAAATGTATTGATTGTGTTAATCTTCTTCCTTATACAGATGTTGTTAATCAGTCAAGAATTTATGAAACAGAGCCTGTCGGCTACGCAAGACAGGAAAATTTTTACAACATTATTCTGAAAGTAGAATCAATCTTTGAGCCGCACGAGATGCTCGGAGCGTGTCTTGGTATTGAAGCCGGCTTTGGCAGATTGCGGACAGTTCGCTATGGACCGAGGATTATTGACATTGATATTATTTTTGCTGAAAATGAAAAGATTGAAAGCAGAAATCTTTTAGTTCCTCATCCAAGATATTGCGAAAGACGTTTCATTTTAGAACCGCTTTTGGATTTGTTCCCTGACGGAATAGTTTATGGCACAGATATTAAGCCTTTTATTGAAAAACTTGAGGGGCAGGATGTATTGCCAATTGAAAAATAAGTTTGAAAAGCCTGCAATACGGAAAGCTATAATTTTCCGTATTGCAGGCTTTTTTGTTATAAAAAGTTTATCTTTAACTATAACAGAATCAGAAATATCGAACCTTTATTACACCTGTTTTCAGGCAATTGCTTCAATCGCTTTTGCAGTGAATTCAGCAGTACCGCCACCGCCTGCCTTATCAATATTGCTTTTAAAGCGTTCATCTGAGATATACATCTTACCTAAGTTTTTTAGAATTTCATCTGTGCAGGTATAGTAATTCTCTGTAATAAAATTTTGTAGTATTTTAATTAAATCTTTTGCTTTTTTTGAATCTGGCGGAAGATGTTTTATCTTTCCTATTTCTGCAAAAATCTGCATAAACTCGTTGGTTTTATCTGCTGAATTTAAATGCATTTGCTCATATTCTTTATAAGCAGAAGTTTGTCCCCATTTCTGTTTTGCCTCAGCGGTATACTTATCCATTTCCGTTTTATCAAATGCTGAAAAACTCATTTCTTTACTCCCTTTTGTTAATAATTTATTGGCAGAGCTAATGATTTCATCAAGTCTGTTTCTTTGCAATTCAAGCAATTTAATCTGTTCTTTTAAGGCTGACCGTGTATCAAAGTCAGGACTGTTAAGAATAGTTTTGATTTCTTTAAGCGGAAACTGCAGTTCCCGAAAAAGCAGTATACTGTGCAGACGCTGCAGTGCTGTATCGTCATACAGTCTGTAACCTGCATCTGTTGTCTGTGTCGGTTTCAGCAAATTAATCTCATCATAATAATGAAGTGTGCGCACACTGATACCTGTTAATTTGCTTATTTCCTTAACTGTTTTCATCATTATCCCTCCCATAATTACAGTATAGACTATAACGCAAGGTTAGAGTCAATAGTGATTTTAAAGTTTTTATATAAATTGATTTGTTTTTATGCTATAATGAATTATACTAAGAAAAAGTAATGTTGTATGAGGTATATGATTATGGCTTTTGATTATAAGAAAGAATACAAGGAATTTTATATGCCCAAGAAGAAACCGAGTATTGTCGAAATTCCGAAAATGAGTTATATTGCGGTCAGAGGTAAAGGCAATCCGAATGACGAAAACGGCGAATATAAAAACAGTATCGGATTGCTCTATGCCATTGCTTTTACCATCAAAATGAGCTATAAAGGCACGCATAAAATTGACGGCTATTTTGAATATGTCGTACCTCCGCTTGAGGGCTTCTGGTGGCAGGAAAATACACAGGGCTTTGACTATAACAGAAAAGAGGATATGCATTTTATTTCCGTTATAAGATTGCCGGATTTTGTAACAGAAGATGATTTCAAGTGGGCTGTTGATGAGGCAACCCAAAAGAAAAAACAGGATTTCTCAAAGGTAGAATTCTTTACTTATGATGAGGGTGTTTGTGTTCAGTGTATGCACATCGGCTCTTATGATAATGAGCCTGAAACAGCCACTTTGATGCACAAACATATGGAAGAAAACGGCTATGAGTTGGACATAACCGACAGCAGACTTCATCACGAGATTTATTTGAGTGATCCGAGAAGATGTGATGAAAGCAAGCTGAAAACAGTTCTCAGGCATCCAATAAAAAAGATTTTAATGTAGATTATGGGATTATTCCCAATATTAAAAGGATAATATCAAAAAGCTTCTTAAGCATATGAATAATGAAAGCCACGGAATTTTCCGTGGCTTTACTGTTTTGCTCTTTTTATATATTACCAAGGGCATTGATTACCTGTTTTTTATATTTTAAAAATTCGGGTGTTAAATTAAAATCCCTGTCCCTTGGCTTTTTTTGGTCAATTATGATTTCATCGGTTATTTTACCCGGTTTGCCTGACAAAATCAAAATTCTGTCGGAAAGGAGTACAGCCTCGTCAATATCGTGGGTAATGAAAATGGTTGATAAATCAATTTTTTCCATTACAGACAGATACCACGAATGCATTGCACCCTTTGTGATTGTATCAAGTGCACTGAAAGGCTCGTCAAGAAGTGCAACGCCCTTTGATGCAAGATAGGTTCTTAAGAGTGCCGCTCTCTGCCTCATACCACCCGAAAGCTGGGAGGGATAGTAATTTTCCGTGCCCTCAATGCCAAATTCAGCGAAATGCGACAAAGCAATTTCTCTTGCCTCGGTTTTCTTTTTTCCTGAAAGCAGTAAAGGAAGAGCCACGTTATCAACTATTTTCTTATATGGCAGAAGTAAATCCTTTTGCAGCATATAGCTTATCTGACCGGGTGTTGCACTGATATCCTTCCCCTGCAGAATAATCTGACCGCTGTCTGCCTTTTCAATGCCTGAAATACAGTTAAACAGTGTTGTTTTTCCTGCACCGCTGACACCGAGCAGGGACACAAGCTCACCCTTTTTAAGGGTGAGGTTTATATCCTCAATTATTTTGTTCTCGCCAAAGCTTTTTGTAATATTTTTAACAGATAAAATTTCCATAATTATGATAAATAATCGTTTGAAAAACCTACGTTTTCGCTGATGTCTTTCTCAATCAGTTTATTGTCATAGAGCCAGCTGTAAAAACCGTTCCAGCGTGCAGGGTCAATGAATCCCCATTTTTCAGCATCGGCAATATACTGCTGTGAAATCCATTTCTGGCTTTCATAAACTAATTCTTCACTGCCCACAAGTGACTTGGTGTCGTCAGAATTAATCAGAATATCGGCAGCATCCTTTGGGTTTTCTATTGCAAATTCATAACCTTTTTTAGTTGCTTCAAGAAAAGCCTTTGCAGCGTCAGGATTCGTATTTAAGAATTCATTGTTTGCAACTAAAACAGGGGTGTAATAGTCGAACACCTCGTCAATATCCTTAAAGTAAAAGAAGTCGGTTTCAATATTATTAACCTCTGCATTAATTCCGCCCCAGCCGTAAAAAACCCAGATTGCATGGTCGGGATTCTGCTTAACGTCCTGTGCATCATCGGTAACGGTATTTGGTATTTTTTTCACCTTGCTCCAGTCACCGCCGTCCTTTGTAACAACGGATTCCATTGTTGCAAGTTCAATGGGAGAATCCCAAGTTAAGTAGGTTTTGTTTGTTAATCCGGCAGGCTTATCCATACCCTGGCCCTTCAATGACATAACACCTGATGTGTTGTGCTGAACAAGTGCGGCAACGGCGGTTATGTCAAGCGGAGTGTCAGAGGAAAGAGCAGCGGCAAGAATATCCTGAAAATCAACTGCAAATTGTGCCTGACCTGCAGCACAAGCTTGTGTTGCACCGTTTTCAGGCGGCTGAACGATTGTTACATCAAGTCCTGCTTCTTCATAGTAGCCTTTTTCAAGAGCAACAAACATTCCTGTATGGTTGGTGTTCGGTGTCCAGTCAAGACAAACAGTTATAGCTGTTTTTTCTTTATTATCATTATTTGCTTTCTTGTCTGGTTTACTGCAGGCAGCAAAGCTGAAAATCAATGCTGCTGCCAGAACAAGGCAGATTATTCTTTTTTTCATATTTGTTTTCCTTTCACTTTTTTTCGTTCCCAAGGCATCGCAATATGCTGTATTAAAGAAACTATCGCAATAAGTAAAAGGCTGATTGCTGAAATGAACACTATCACAGCAAACATTTTGTCGAAGGCATATGCTTTTTTCACTCTGGTCATATAAACACCCAGACCCTCAAAACCGCCCAGCCATTCGGAAATAACTGCACCGACAATTGCGTAGGAGGCAGATATTTTTAGTCCTGAAAAAAATGAGTCTGCAGCAGACGGCAGCTTGATATGTTTAAATATCTGTAATCTGTTTGCACCCATTGAACGCATCATATTAATTTCATCTCTGTCGGCATTTTCAAAGCCGTTTAAAAGTCCGATGGATATGGGGAAAAAGGTGGTGATTACAACAAGGGTAATTTTGGGTGCCATTCCAAAGCCCATCCACAAAACAAGCAGAGGGGCAATTGCAATGGTGGGTATAGTCTGTGTTATGACCAGTATGGGATAAATTGCCTTTCTCAAAAAGCTGAATCGGTCCATTAAAGCAGCAACGATAAATGCCAGCATAATTCCGATGCCAAGCCCGTAAATTGCTTCCTGCAGTGTAACTGCTGCCTGTTTAAGCATTACCGAAAAATTGTTGATAAATGCCTTAGCAACGTCAAGCGGCGACGGCAGCATATATGCAGGTACAAGCTCAAAGTTATTGCACAAAAACCAAATTAAAATAATTACGGCAATTGCAATAACAGGGGCAAGCTTATTCGTGATGCTTTGATACTTTTTTGTCAATTGTTAAAACCTCGCCGTCAGGAGTGTAAACTACCTTTACATAAGCGCTTACGCTTTTACAGCCTGCGTTGATTGCAACCTTCTGGCAGTTTGCAGCAATCTCCATAAGCTGGTCGTAGCTGTCACCCTCAATAGTTGTTTCAAATGGACCGACATAACAGTTTAAGCCTGAGCTTTTGATGTAGGCTATAACCTCATCAACAATTCTGATAAGCTCATCCTCGCTGTCAACCTGCGGTAAAACCTGAATTGCTATACTTGCTTTCATACTCTTTCCTTCCTTTCTAAAGATTCTTAATAAATCAAAAAATAAAACACCCCTATATATAGATAGGGGTGTGGTGATGTCATATATCTCGTCTAACACCGTCCATACTAATGCTCGGCTTAGAGGGTATAATCTCAGCCGCTTTTTATAATATAAAAGCAGCACCCCTGACTTATTAAGTTAGCTACATTATAATACTGATTTTTTCCTTTGTCAAATATTATTTTCAAAAGAAAAATACAAGTTGTCTTATTTTATAACTTCTTCAAAATTCAAGTATTTATAATCAGGATAAAATTGAGTGTGATATTTTATTGACCATTGAAAATGTATATGAAGAATGTAGAATGCTTATAGATAATTTTTAAATGTAATGATGGTAAAAAACAAGCACAACAAAAGTGAACCTTTGTTGTGCTTATTATAGTTTTTAGCTTGTATTTATTAATCGTTTTCAAGCAGACTTTTATAGAATTCGCAATAATCCTGTCTGTTGTCTGCAGTGAATGCCATAGCTTCACGCGGGTGACGGTTGAGCTGACCTGTCAGCATATACTGAACATCATATCCCCAAACAACGCCGCTTTCCTTGAGCGGATTGATATACTTTTCAAGGAAGGTGAGCAGGCTGTAAAGATTGTACTTCGGATTCTTCAAGAAGCCTAAAAGCAATTCCATTGCACAGTTGCCGGCACCTCTGCCCATGCCTGATGCAGTAGCATCAAGGAAGGATACGCCGTAAGACATCGTTTCAATTGTATTGGCAAATGCAAGATTTTGGTTGTTGTGTGCATGGAAGCCAATTGCCTTGCCGTATTTTTCACCAATCTCAAGATACTGCTTTGCAAGCTTTCCTGCATTTTCGGGGTAGAGTGAGCCGTAGCTGTCAACAAGATAAATTACATCAACACTGCTGTCACCAAGCATTTCAAGTGCAGCCTCAACCTGCTCACTGTTTGCCTGGCTGATTGCCATAATATTGCAGGTGGTTTCATAGCCGAGGCTGTGAAAATGCTCAATCATTTCAATAGCAGCAGGAATCTGATGAATATAGCAGGCTACACGCACCATATCAATAACGCTTTCGCTTTTTGGAACAAAGTCATCCTTATAATCACATCTGCCTACGTCTGCCATTACTGCAATTTTCATATCGCTGATGTTATCGCCTACAATTGAACGTAAATCAGCTTCATCACAGAATTTCCATTTTCCGAAATCCTTTGGGTCAAAAAGATTTTTTGAAGCACGATAACCGAACTCCATATAGTCAACGCCTGATTTTATATTAGATTTATAAAGCTCTGTAACAAATTCATCTGTAAATTCAAAATTGTTGCAAAGACCGCCGTCACGAATCGTTGCGTCAAGCACTTTAACGTCCTTACGAACGGACATTAAGTTACCCTTTCTGTTGTTCATAATTATAACCTCACTTAACTTTACTGCTTTAAAGCCCCAACACTTTAAAGTGGATTAGTGATATTATAGCAGACCTTTTTATTAAAATCAAGTACAAAATTAAAACACTCCGATATTTTGTAATACCGAAGTGTTTCTTTATTATTTAACAACAACTGTTGTAACTGATTTTGCAGGAATAATTGTAATCATACTGCTTTTCTTATCTGCACTTACTGTGCTTGATTGATATTTTTCAAGATTACGGCTTGCATCAGTTACATAAGTTTCAAATGAGTTTACCTGAGAATCACTGCCCGGATTAATATAAGTATATTCATCAGTGTCTGAATTGTTGATGTATACAATAACTATTGAACCATCAGGATTAACATAGGCAGATTGTTCAATATAATTAATTTTATCATTGCCATAGGTTTTTTCTGTTTTCAGATTTTTACCGAAGGCTGAGCCTGTGGTGACCTTAACACGCTTGGCTCCCTCCTGAATGAATTTTGCATAGTTTCCCATTACCCACAATCTTTTTGCCGTCTGAATATTATCGGGATTGTCATAGTCAACATATATAAGACCGTCAGGATATATGCCGCTGCTGCAGGCTGTCCACCAATCCCATTCAACTGCGTTAAGAATGGTTAAGTCCTGATGGATAATGTCAGCGAGAGCAAGCGCATAATACATACCTATTCCGTTACCGTCAACATACTGACCTTCCTGTGTATGATAGTTATAACAGCCTGAGCTGCCGTCATTTGTCATCTGACAGTATTCTGTGCAGCGTACCTCTTCAATTGCTGAATAGCTGCTGCCGCTGATGTCGCTTGCAACCGTATTTCTGTCACTTGTGCTTGCCCAGTAGGAATGGGTGTCAAGGCTGTTACAGTAATCACGGATGTTCTCATTGTTTTTTGCATAGTTAGTGCCGATAACAGGTGCCTGTGAAGAAAACATATTAGGCAGGAATTTTTTATAAAGCTCACTGTTTGAGTGATTGAGCTGTGCACATTCCCATACAGAAAGGTTAACCTTGCCGTTAAGCTTTGCACTTGCCCTGAGTGACGGAACCATATAGTTATTGTAGAAGTTTCTTGCTGCTTCGGCAGTAAAATGACAGCCTTCTTGTGAACAGTAGCCATTACTGTCTGCAGCCCAATCCCATTCAGGTTCGTTAATTGGTGAAACACTTGTTACATTATAGCCCTCGTCAATGAAGTGCTCTGCACAGTTAACAACATAGTTTGCAAATGACTGATAGTTGCTTTCGCTTAAATTTTGATTTACTCCATTGCTGCAATATGCTTTGCCGTTGTCTGTTATGGAAACAGGAGCTGAGTTAGAGAATAATGTCAGTTTGAAATCGGGATTAGCCTTTTTAACGGATGCAAGCACCTTTTGTGCAGCTGCATCAGCATTCCAGTCATAGGTTGAGGCATCATTAATATTACTTGTTGGTGAAAGGAAATCTTCGGCTCTTCTCCTCCAGTCACCGATATATGTATCATTTTCAGAGCCGCCGCCAAGATTGTATCTGTATATATCAAGTCCTGCCCCGCTTTCGCCGTAAAGGAGCTCTGTTATTCTGTCAATCTGCTCGTCGTTCCAGCGACCTACATCCTGTGCCCACCATGCGCCTGAGGCACCGAAACCATCGATGGTCTGGTAGGTCGTTGTTGTATCGACAGTAGTGTTTTTATTAATGAAGGTCGAGCTGTCATTAATAAGTGCGTTTGCATAAGTTTCCGCAGCGGTATTCAATAAACCGAAATCCTTGGCATTAATAAATCCATCATTGTACAAATCAAATTTTGCAAGATAGTTTGACTGATTGAATGCAGGATTATCCTCAGAAAGGCTGATATGTTTCTCAAAAAGCGACAGCAGATGGAGAGGGGTGAGTTTCAGATTATTTTGTCCGCAGTCAGAGCAGGTATAAAGCACCATACCGTTATTGTCAACAGCTCCGTTTATATAGGTGTGACCTGTTGCCTGAGTAAAATTCTTCTGCAGCGTACCATTATCACAGTAAGCGCAGAAAACTTCGTCATGTCCGATATCGGTGCAGGTTGGCTTTATTGTGTTCACAGTATATTCGTGCTGTGCATTCGGTTCTGTTACACTGCCGTCAGCATCAACAAGGCAGTGGTATTCCCAGTTCGCACCGTTTGCTTTACCTGCTTTATAAAAATCATAGGCTCCGCTGTTATGAAGTCCGTAAAATCTTGCATAGCCGCTGCCAAAGGCATCAGCAGGGATTGTCAGCTCCGGTGAATAGAACTTAACCCAGTTAAAATTTGTATTGTTAAATGCATTATTACCTATGTCTGTGCAGTTTTTCGGAATGTCGAGCCAGTAGGTCGAGCCGGTACAGTTCTGAAAAGCCCCGTCCCCTATGGTAAGTATGCCGGGGCAGTTCTTGTTAAATGCAACTGTTGAAAGACTTTGTGCGCCGTTAAATGCGTTCGCTGCAATAGTGAATGAATTATCTGTACCGGAAAAGCTGATGTCTTTAATTAAATAACGGAAATTTGTCCACGGTGTTGAAGTCATAGTGCCGCTGCCACTGAAATTCAGCAATAATACCCTGTCGTTTGTATCAAGTGAATAGGAAAGGCTGCCGTTATTTGAACAGGAGCTGTTCAGTGAAAGTGCAGCTTTATTATAGCTTGATGCCCAAGAACGCAGAGAATTGTCAGGTGAGAAAAATACACAGCTGTTAGGTACGCTGTTAAGTGCATCTGTTCCGACATTTGTAATAGTGCCACTGTTCCAGATTACACCGTGCAGACTGCGGCAATTGTTAAAAGCGTTGGAGTCAATTGCAGTATAGCCGGGACCGATATAAACCTCTTCAAGTGAGGTGCAGCCGCTGAAGGTTCCTTCAGGGATACTGCTGTTATAATTTGTTGTATTGTTGTTTTCTGGCATAACTGCCCATTTTAAGGCTGTGCAGTCGAGAAATAACTCCTTATAATACCAGGAGCAGTTTTTTGGCAGGGTAATATTCTGCAGGGAAGTACACCTTCTGAAGCAGCAGTCACCGATTGTATCGACTGAGTCGGCAAAGGTAACCGATGTCAGGTTTGCACAGTTATAAAACCAGTATGCACCTATTTCTATAACACCGTTTTCGATAATAACACTTTTAATCTGGCTGCGGTAGGCTGTATACCATGGTGCTCTTTTTGTTGCACTGTTGGCATAGCCCGCACCTCTGCCGGAGCCTTTTACTGTGAATACACCTGTGTCAGTATCAAGTGTGCAGCTTAAATCACCGCTTGTGAAGCTTCTTGTAGCAGCATAGCTGATTGATGTGAAGCCAACTAAGGATGTTATCAAAATAGCTAAGCATAAAAACATAGACAGCAATCTATTTGATTTTTTCATTATTGTATACCTCTGGACATTAAATTAATTGTTATAATGATTATAAATAGTAGTAAGTAATAAATCAACATATTTTGTATAAATACGTCGAATAACGTTTTTAAATTGTAAACCTTAAATGAAATTTTAGTTGACAATATTGTGCTTTAGTGGAATAATCTTCAAAAAAGGAGGCTTCATTATGTCTGAAGAAAATGTAAAGAAGAAAAAATTTAAAACCATTGATATTGTCTATATCGGTTTATCTGCTGCACTTATAGCAGTTTGTTCCTGGATTTCAATTCCGCTTACTGTTCCGATTACTCTGCAGACAATGGGTATCTGCCTGACAGCATCGCTGTTCGGAATGAAGCGAGGAACCTTTGCAACAGTTGTTTACATAATACTTGGTGCAATCGGAGTGCCTGTGTTTCAGGGCTTTACAGCAGGCATTGGTATTATCGGCGGTCCTACGGGCGGATATATTGTTGGCTTTCTATTCACCGCTTTGATTGTCGGTTTTGCTTCCGACAAATTCAAGGGCAAGCTTGTACCGCTGATTATTTCAATGGTTATCGGTATTCTTGTTTGCTATGCTTTCGGTACAGGATGGTTTGCTTTTGTTTATGCAAAACAAGGTACACCTGCTACACTTGGCACAATACTTGGCTGGTGTGTAATTCCGTTCTTAATTCCGGATGCTGTTAAAATTGTAGTTGCAGCTATTTTGACAAACAGACTTAAGAGATTTGTAAAATGATTAAAATAAGGTATCATCATTTAATGTGTATCCCACGTTACCGGGGCGAGGGCTACAGTGCTGAATTTTGTGACAATCTGCAAAAAATTAAAGCAGGCTTCAGAGCGAATGATTATGAATTGGTTGATTGCTGTGATGATGTGTGCTGCTTTTGTCCGAATAACATAAATGGAAAATGTGCAGATGAAGAAAAAGTTGCCCTGTATGATATGCGTGTAAAGGAAAAACTGGAGCGAAATGAAGCTCTTTTACCGGAAGAAATATGCAGTGACTGCTGTTGGTTTGACCTCTGTAAAAAATACAGTAAAAATTAAAATTTTTCTGTTGTATTTTTACATTTATATGTAGTATAATACTGCCAACAAATAGTAAGGAGAAACTGCTATGCATCTTTTAAAAATAGATAAGGAAAATTATATCGGTCAGGCAGATCCGTTTATTCTTGAATCAGGAGGAAGGTATTATATATACACCACCGGTCACGACGGTGTGTATGCTTATCATTCAGATGATTTATTTGAGGGATGGGAGTTTGCCGGCAGAGTAATGACTGTGCCTGATCACGAGGCATTCTGGGCTCCGAGTGTTATTGAGCTTGATGGTAAATTCTATATGTATAATTCAATTGAAATATATGACGATGAGCCTGATAAGGGCGGTCATAGGGGTGCAATGTTTGTGTCTGAGGCTGATAATCCGCTTGGACCTTTCACGAACGCAACACAGCTTCTTCATCCGTTTTCAATTGATTCTCATGTTGTGAAGAATGAGGCGGGTCTTTTTATTTTCTATTCAACCAATAAGTTTGACGGTGAAAGAATAGGAACATATATTGTTGTTGATAAAATGACGGACCCTTACCATGTCGAGAGTAATCCGGTTACGGTAGTTGAGCCGACACTCGATGAGGATATTTACAGACGTGACAGATATAAAAAGGGGCAGCATTGGCATACAATTGAAGGTGCGTTCTATTTTAAAGAAGGTGACTGGCAGTATGTAATGTACTCAGGCAATTGTTTTGAACAGCCCACATACTATATCGGATATGCACGTGCTAAAACTGATGAAACTGATTTAAGAAAAATCAAATTTGAGAAATATCCTGATGAAAATACTTACCATCCTGTTATTGCAGCAAATGATTTTGAGGAGGGAACAGGTCACCACTCAATGATTAAAAAGGATGACCAGTGGTACGCAGTCTATCATGCAAGGGATTATGATGATGGATTGAATGCCAGTGCATTTGATGCAAGAAATGCGAGAATCTGCAAGCTGAATGTTAAGGATGGTATAATTACAGCGGAAAGATATAAGGATAAGGTTTAGCAGCAAAAACACCATTGCAACAGCAATGGTGTTTTGTTATATCTGATTATATTTTTCTGATGCTGATTTCACCGCTTCTGAGAACTTTGTGTTCTCCGTTTTCAAGCTCAACCTCAAGTCCGCCTGTTTTATCAATGGCAATTGCGGTGGCCGGTGTTGCTTCACCGTTTTGAATAAATATGATTTTTTCACCTATAACGAGAGAATGACTGCGGTAATAATCAATAAAACTTTTAATATCGCCGTTTGCAATTTTAACAAGCTCGTTGCAAACTTCAGCAATCAAAAGACTTCTGTTTATTCTTTCATCAAGATTGCCGGCATTTTCAACATCGTCGGGGAAGTCATCAGTGCTTATATTTATACCGATACCGATAATAACATTGCTGACAATGCCTTCTTCAAAATTCGTGATTGCCTCTGTTAAAATTCCGCAAATTTTTTTACCGTCAAGGTAAACGTCATTGACCCATTTGATTTTCGGTTTTTTGTTGGTTGTTTTTTCAATTGCCCTGCATACAGCCACAGATGCTGCAGTGGTGGCTGTAACGGCATTCTGCAGCGGAAGAAGCGGATTTAAGACAAGTGAAAAATAAACACCGGTGCCGGATGGTGAATAAAAGCTTTTTCCCTGTCTGCCTCTGCCTGCACTCTGCTGTTCGGCAACAACTAAAAATTCTCCGCTTCTGCCCTCGGCAATCAAACGCTTGCAGCAATTGTTGGTGCTGTCAACCGTGGTATAATAGATTACGTCAATATCGTTTTTTATGTAGCGCTTGATACTTGGTGCAGAAATTATATTTCCGCTTTCAATAAGTCTGTAGCCTTTATTTGTCACAGCATCTATTTCATATCCTTCGCTGATAAGCTTTTTTATGCTTTTCCATACAGCGGCACGGCTTTTTCCGAATTTTTTTGCAAGCTCCTCACCGCTGATATAATCTGTTGTGTTCAACAGTACAAAAATGATTTCATCTTTTAATGACATTGTTTACTCCTTATTAAAATAAGTTTACAATCTTTGTAAATTAAAGGTGCTGAAAGCAATTGCTCAAAGCACCTTTAATTTATTTTTTGATATAAAATATTGCTAAAGTTTTAGGACCGCAGTGCGATGAGATTGTGCAGCCGGCATCTGCAGTGATAACCTCGGTGAATTTGTTTTTACCTTCAATTACACCCTTTGCAAAGCTGATGATTTCAGGATTTATGTCACCGCTGTTGGCTATTACGACTCTTGCAGGATCAAATTTATTAACATCCTTTAAGCTGTCACTGATATATTGCTTATATACCAAATCAATTTTGCCTCTGTATTTTTTAGCAACGTCAAGTCTGCCGTTTTCATCAACTGCTATGCTTGGCTTAATACCAAGCACATTTGCACTGAATTTAGCAACACCTGAGCATCTGCCGCCCTTATGCAGGTATTCAAGATTGTTTAAAACAAATGTAGTGCTTACCTTTGGTACAAGTGAGTTGACACGGTTGTATATTTTTTTTGCATCAAAGCCTTTTTCTCTGAAATCGCAAGCCTTTAAAACCAAAAGTCCCATTGCAGTACAAAGGCTTTTTGAATCAATGCAGTATACATCTTCAAACTCTGCCGCTGCAATGCAGGCATTCTGATAGCTTGATGATATGGCGGAGCTTAAACCGATGTGGACGACTGCTTTACCCTGTTCGGTAAATTCCTTGAATACAGTATTGTACTGGGCAGGTGTTACAGCAGCGGTTTTCGGTAAATCTCCTGTTTTATTAACATAAGCATAAATGTCACGGGGGAAAATATCCACACCGTCCGAATATGATTTATCACCTAACAGAATAGATAAAGGCAGAATTGTAATATTATTTTTTTCAATAAGGTAATTAGGCAAATCGCAGGTTGAATCTGCCGTAATCATAACTTCTTTCAAAACATCACTCTCTAAAATGGTAATTTGTGGCAGGAAATAATTAATCCTGATTTTAACAAGATTATAGCATAATGCCAAATGTTAATCAACAAAAACAGAAAAGTGTTTATTATTAGTTTATTATTTGCCGAAAATGATTTGAACTCTGCCCAGCTTGTCGCGGTCGTAGGTTTTATCAAAATAAATAAACAATGTATTATCTCTGATAGCAGCAGAATAGGATATATCATCCTTTCCGTCATTTACCAAAACAGAAAATCTGCCTTCATCAAGCTGCGTCTTGTCAAAGCTGAATCCGTCTTTTGCAATTATTGATATTCCGTTTTGTGAGAAGATGATATGTTCTGCATTTTTTATATCACTTGTTTCACCTGCAAGAGCTTGCTGTGAATGAATTGCCGAAGTATTTACAGTAAAGCTTGCGTCAACTGATTTTATTACCTTGCTGTTGCTCTGTGCTGCAGGGCTTGTGTTATTGATAGTATAAGACCAGTTTTCTTTGGCAGATTCACGGGGATCGGTCACTTTGTATTCATCAAGTGTTTCAAAGCTGATTGTTTTTGGCTTTACCTGGAATTTTCCCTCATTAATCATCATTTCTGTATGAATATTTCCGATATGATGATTTTCTTTTGATTCATTGTAATTTACAATAACCTGTATATCAAGTGTTATTGTGCCGTCCTCTAAAATATTATAAACACCAAGCCCGCGGTTATACTTTAGGATGGTATAATAATGCTTTTTTGTATCACTCAGCGCCAATGCGTAGCTGACATGTTTGTTATCTGTTAAACCTGTTTCCTCATCATAGGTTATTTGCTCATTAATGTCATTCATTGCAAACTGAAGGATTTTTTTAGTTTTAAGCTGTGTTACTTCAAATTTAATTGCATTGTTGAAAACATCCTTCCAGGTGCTTTCACGGGCGATTGAATATTGAAGCTTTTTAACACCGTCAACAGTCTGCCGGGTAATAAGATAAAGCTCATATGAATAAACAGTTTTACCTGTTACTTTAGTTGAGCTGTCCACTGTCCGGATAATCAGTTCCTTATTGCCGTCACCGTCAAAGTCATTATAATAGAGTTCAGGCACAGCTATGGCAATAGACTTTTTCCAGCTTGAAAATGCGAGCTCCAGATTGTCGGCGGAAACAAGAGTTGCAGTTTCACCGTCAAAAAACAGCTTGTAACCGCTTTCCTTATTTTCAGCAATGAGCTCATTTGTTTTAGGCTCAGTGCTTTTTGCTTCGGTTGTTATATGATTGGCATTGTTTTCCTGTGCTTTTTTGTTTTTATAGCTGACAGAAAATGCAAAGGCAATTATAACTGCAATCAGTATTGCAATTAACGGTAATATTTTTTTCATTTATTCAGTCCTTATTAATATACATCATCATATTTGAACAAAACCTTTTCACTTTTAACAATATGGTAGCAGCCTCCGTTTGCCAAAGAAAAAATCGGTCCGTCGTGTTTGAGTGAATCACTGTATACATCAATAACATTGATTTCGTTTTTGCCGAATTCAAGATAAAGCCGTTTTACTTTTTCCTCATCACGACAATTTTCGCCGATAATAGCGCCTGTTGCTCTGTTATGCTTCGTGCAAATCAGTTTTTCAAAGCCCAGTCTTTTCTGAATTTCCTCAAGCAGAAAATCGGGGGAGGCACTGATTACAACAGAATATCTTTTTCTGTCGGCAAACCAATTATGTACTTCGTTTTCGTGCTTGTCCCAAAAGCCGTTGACAGCCTTTTTGAGCGGAACAAACGGAACAAATAAAAAGCAAAGCTTTTTGAAGTCGGTAAAGCTGATCATTTTCATAAGCATTAAAATTAATGCAATTATGAGAATAGGCGCAGCAAACGGCAGCAATAAAATCAAATAAGGATAGTGCAGCAAACAGTAGCCGGCAAAGAGCGAGCCGCTGTCAAAGGGCACAATCGTTCCGTCAAAATCATAAATATCAATATCCATTATATGCCCTCTTTGTTAAAATCAATGGTTATTGCTTTGTCTGACTCAAACGGAGTGAGCGTTATGCCTGCACAGGTTAACATTCTTTTGCTTGCTTTAACCAAATCGTCCTCTGCGTATTTATCACTTATGTAAATTACCTCTTTTATTCCACACTGAATTATAGCCTTTGCACATTCATTGCAGGGGAAAAGAGCCACATATATACGGCAGCCCTTAAGACTGTTTCCTCCTGCATTTAAAATAGCATTAAGCTCTGCGTGGCAGACATAGGGATATTTTGTGTTGCTGTTCTTGTCAGCCTTTCTGTCCCATGGGAATTCATCATCACTGCAGCCTCTTGGAAGTCCGTTATATCCGACTGACATTATTTTATTATCATCATTTACAATACAGGCACCAACCTGTGTGCTGGGGTCCTTGCTTCTTTGTGATGCAAGAATTGCAACCCCCATAAAGTATTCATCCCAACTGATATAGCCTTCTCTTTTAGCCATAATTATTCACCTTTTAAAGCATCTACAAATTCGTCAAGCTCACTGCCTTTAACCTCGTTTATTTTTCCCTGATCAACAAGCTGATTAATCTGCGGGTTAATCGGCAGTTTTGCAATGACAGGAACACCGAGCTCCTGCGCAGTTTCATCAATTTGTGATTCACCGAAAATATTTATTTTTTTTCCGCAGTCAGGGCAGCAGTAATAGCTCATGTTTTCAACAAGACCAAGCACAGGTACATTCATCATTTTAGCCATATTATAAGCCTTGCTGACAATCATTTTAACTAAATCCTGTGGTGTTGAAACAATTACGATTCCGTCAACAGGAAGGCTCTGGAAAACAGTCAGTGCCACATCGCCTGTTCCGGGAGGCATATCGACAAAAAGATAGTCAAGCTCGCCCCAGCGGACATCACTCCAGAATTGCTCAATAACACCGCTGATAACAGGACCACGCCATACAACAGGCGAGTTAACATCGTCAAGCAACAGGTTAATGCTCATTATTTTTACACCATTATCGGTAACAGTCGGCAGCAGGCATTCGTTATCCTGCATTGCACGTGAGCTGATACCAAAGGATTTTGGAACGGAAGGACCTGTTATGTCAGCATCAAGAATACCGACCTTTAAGCCTGCGGCTGCACATTTTGATGCCAGCATACAGGTTACAAGGCTTTTTCCTACACCGCCCTTACCGCTTACAATTCCGATAACCCTTTTTATATTTGAATACTTGTTCATCGGCTTTAAAAAATCTTCCCTGCCGGGCTTTCTGTCCGCGCAGTTTGATTTACAGCTTGAACAATCGTGACTGCATTCACTCATAATTTCACCTTCATATATTCATGTTTATAATTTAATATTTTAGTCTATCTAATATAACATATTAAGCCCTATTAATCAATAGGAGCGAATAAGTGTTATTACCTTGCCGAGAATGGTGCAGTTATCAACTATAATAGGCGGGTATTCATCATTTTCGGGCTGAAGTCTGATATAATCATTTTCCTGATAAAATCTTTTGACTGTTGCCTCGTCATCAATAAGTGCAACAACGATTTCGCCGTTTTCAGCCACAGGAGTCTGGTTAACAATAACAATATCACCGTTTAATATACCTGCATTAATCATAGAATCACCCTTAACATGCAGAGCAAACAACTCGTCGCCTGTTACGCCTGAAATTGCAACATATTCCTCAATCTGCTGGGTGGCAAGAATCGGCACACCGGCAGTAACCGTGCCGATAACCGGGACGTGCCTGATATTTTCCGCACCGCCTGCAAGACGGATTGTGCGTTTTAAATTAGCATCACGTTTAATCAAGCCTGCTTCCTCCAGAATATTCAGATTGTATTGAACAGAGGAGGTAGAGCGAAGTCCGACAGCAGCGGCTATTTCTCTGACAGAGGGAGCAACGCCTGTCTGAGAGATTTTGTTTTTTATATATTCAAAAATAGCATTTTGAGTTTTGGATAAATTATTCATATGCCCTCCATAAAGTTTAACTGTTAATTATAATTAATATGTGCTATACTATCTATATAATAGCATTATAAAGACTGCCTGTCAAACATTTGTGTCAATGATTTTATTATTTTTTTATTTCTATGAAAAAAAGTGTTGACAAATTGTTCTATATACGATATAATCTTGCTTGCACAAATCCATATGGCTTTATAGCTCAGTTGGCTAGAGCATGCGGTTCATACCCGCAGTGTCACTGGTTCGAATCCAGTTAAAGCCACCATGGCCCGGTGGTCAAGAGGTTAAGACACCGCCCTTTCACGGCGGTAACACGGGTTCAATTCCCGTCCGGGTCACCAAATGAAAAGGCAACCGCTTTTGCGGTTGCCTTTTTTACAATCATTTGGGCGGATGGGAATTGAAACGAACTCTGCAAATTGGAACGAAGAGAAATTTGCAGGAAAAAGCTCCGGTGGAGCTTTTGATAGCTGAGAAGAAATTCCCGTCCGGGTCACCAAAGTAAAACAACCGCTTAGGCGGTTGTTTTTTTATATATTATTCAGGAAAATACGTTGTGAAGTGCCCCTCAATAGTTTTTTTGGTAAATTTTGGCAATTTTTGTCAAAATATGTTGAATTAATCTTTAAGCTATATTAAAATAAAATGGTAAAAATAATGAATGGGGATTAGCTATGGCTAAAAATGTTGATTCCGAAAAAACTAATAAAAGAGCACAAGAAATTTGGGATGAGTATGGACCGTTAGTAAAAAGGCTGTGTTATCAAAGGCTTTCAAGTGCTCCGCAGGAGGCAGAGGATGTTATATCGGAAATCTGTCTGGCGTTGCTCAATACTCTTTATGACGGTAAGGACATAGAGCATCCAAAGTCCTGGCTTTACAGTGTAAGCAGAAATCTAATTAATAAAAAATATGAAGAGCTTAACAGAAGGCGAAAAAGATTTGTCAGTCTGGATGATTTCAACTACTGTCATAAATTATCCTATGAAATTGATATGCTTGAGCCAAGAGTCAGAGAAGAGGATATTATGAATATTAAAAAGGAGATTGAGCACGAATTATCTCCCGAGGATAATGTTCTGCTTGACTTGATTTACAGAAAGAAGAACAAGCACAGAAAGATTGCTAAACGGTTAAAAACAACTGAAAATGCAGTTACACAAAGAAATTATCGTCTGAAACGTAATATCAAGAGCAAGGCTCACAGGAAAATGGAAGATTTTATTAATAATTTGTAAACAATTAAACTTTTTTAAAATTTGTGTGTTACTTTTTAATAAAACCGTAACTATATGGATGAGGCAATAGAATTATGAAAAAAGAAACGTTTATGGCAATATTAGAGGAAGACTCAATGATCTTAACCGAAAAACAGCTTTGGGAGATGATTGATGAAGAACTTGCCAAGGATCCGTCTGAGATGGATACCGATTTAGTCGACCTTTGTTTAGATGCTCTTGACGGAAAATTTGATGATGAGGAAATAAGACAACTCAATTCAAGAAAAAGGCTGAGACCGGGCAAAATACTTTTAGTGGCGGCGGTTATTGTATTGATACTTGGAATTTCTCTTCCTGTCTGTGCAAAGCATCTGAACTTAAATACGGGTGAAGGCGTTGTTCATTATACAGGCGATCATTTTAAGGTTAATATGACTTCCTCTCAAAACAGTGTAGATGTTTTATCTAAGCTTGAAAACGAAAATATCAATGCAATTATTCCAAATGAGCTTCTTAAAAGCGAATATATTTATGACAATTATCAGGTGGATACAGGAAATCCTGATTGTAAAGTATATTATGTTGAGTTTAAAAATGAAGATTTATTAGGAACTATTACTATAAACAAATATAATGATGACTATGATTTCTTAATTGGACAAAATTTTGCAGATGAAGAATACGAATTTTTTGAACAAATTTCAAGGAATGACAAGGAAATACTTGTTTTCGGAGATGACGAAACTTCTAATATTTATTATATTATTGATAATGTTGAATATCTTATTGTAATTGATTGTGGATATTCTACTGCCTACAATATAGCTGTTACATTGTAAGGAGAATAATCAGTGAAAAGTTTTTTAAAAAAAGCGGTATGTGTTATATTTGCAGTATTCATGCTTTTGCCTGCAAATATCTGTGCTATGGCAAGTGATGAATATGCACCTGAAACAATTGAAGCACAAAACGAGGATATGGCAAGAATCAGCGGTTTAATATCTACTTATTATATTGCTATTGAAGGAAGTGGAACAAGTCTTAAGATTGGTGCAAAAATTTCTTGTAAACCAGAGGTTGTGAAGTGCGGCTTTAAGGAAATTGTGATTCAGAGAAGAAAAAGCAGTACGGATAGCTGGGCAGATTATTTTTCATATAAAGAGATTTATGCCGATAGAAGTTCACATACATATGCAAAAACAGTGACGATAACAAGTGGTTATCAGTATCGTGCAACCTGCAAGTTCTATGCAAAGAAAAACCTTCTTTCAACACAGACACTCAGTGCAACATCAAATACCGTATATATTTAAAATAAAATCTGTTTTATAGTAACAAAACCCTACTGATGTTTTAAAAACACCGGTAGGGTTTTATTTATGTATTAAGATTATAACATATATATAAGTTTTTTAAATAATTCTTGCCTTTCAGAGTCAAGTCCATTCCAAAGTTTTAAAATTTCAATCTCATCATCAGTTAGCTTATCAAATTTTGCAATATCAGTAAATAGCTGAGCAGGATTTATTTCCAGTCCTCTGCAAATAGCTAACAATGTATCAAGCTGGGGCATGGTTCTTTTTTGAAAAACATTTGTTACTGTGCTTGTAGGCAAGTCACTTTTAAGAGCAATCTTATAGGTTGTCAAATGCCTCCTATCTCTTAATTGTATAAGAGCGTCTACAATATCTTCTGATTTCAACATTTTATCCTCCGAATAAAGTATGTTATTTAATGATTTATATTATATATCATATATAAAAAAATATTGTCCGCTATATTGGTCAAAAATAATTATTCCAGATTATCCGTTAAAAGCATTATTGCTGTAAGTGCAGCAACGGGTGCGGTCTGGGTGCGCAGTATTCTTTTGCCAAGGGTTGCAACTGTTCCGCCGCTTTCTTTTATCAGATTGACCTCGCTTTCCTCAAAGCCGCCCTCAGGACCGATATAGATTGAAACCGTTTCAATGCTTTTGTCGATAATTTCTTTAAGCGGTGCTCCGCCGCCTTCATAAAATAAAATTTTTAATTGGCTGTTATCCTTTGTTACTGCTGTTTTTAAATCCGTCATTTCACCGATTGTCGGTATAATGCCCCTGCCGCTTTGCTGTGCTGCCTCCAGTGCGATTTTTTGGTAGCGTGCCTGTTTCTTTTTAGCTGATTTGCTGTCCGGACGGCTGACACTCCTATGTGTCAGAACAGGCTGTATTTCGGTTATACCAAGCTCGGTGCATTTCTGAATAATATCCTCAAGCTTGTCACCCTTCGGCACACCCTGATAAAGCTTAACCTTAACTGTCGGCTCGCAGCTATTTGCCTGCTCGTAGCAGACTGAAAGTGTTACGCTTTTGCTGTCAATTGCATCAATGATACAGCCGTAGTCCCTGCCGTTGCCGCAGGAAAGTGTCAGCATATCACCGATTTTCATACGCAGTGATTTGGATATATGGCGTGACTGCTCCTCATTCAAAATTACCTTGCCGTTTGGCTCAAAATCAATAAATAATTTTTGCATTTCTTTTCCTCTTATAATATGTATTACAGATTATTCCTTGCCCAATGAAACAGGTATTGCTGTGCAATTCCGCCGATTCCGTCAAAGCACTCGGGCAGTCCGTTCGGGTAGTATTCCATAACCCTTTTCATCCATACGTCAACAGGGAATGCGTCGTAAAAGCTGAATCCGAACAGCAGTGCACAGTTTGCAACCTTGATTCCTACGCCGTAAATATTTAAAAGCTCTTTTCTTGCTTCGTCAAGCGAAAGGGCTTTTATTTTTTTTAAGTCGATATCACCGCCTGCAACGGCCTTTGAAAGCTTTTCAAGATATTTTGCTCTGTAGCCTGTGCCAAGTGCTTCAAAATCTTCAACAGTTAATGCGACGAGCTTTTCGGCAGACGGAAAGGAATAAAAGCCGTTGCATACTTCATCACCATATGTTCTGCATAAGCGGTCAATGATTCCTTTGATTCTTTTTATGTTATTCTGCTGGCTGATGACAAAGGAGCATAAAGCCTCCCAGCTATCCTGATTTAAAATTCTGATACCATAGTATTCGTCAACCGTGGGCGCAATCAGCTTGTCCTGTTTCAGTGTGTCACAGATTTTTGCGTAATCCTTTTCAAAATCAAAATAGTTTTTCCAGATATTTTCGTAGCTTTCTTTTGTGGTGTTTTTCAGGATGACTGTGTTGCCGTTTTTTGAAATGTTAAGGTATACGCCTTTGACCACTCCGCTCCAGCTATTGTCATCATTCTTCACCCAACGGAATGCCTGACCGCAGTCAAGGGTTAAATCAAGGTCAAGACATTCAACATTTTCAAGAATTATGTCGTTGCCTTTGTAAGTTATGTTCATAAAATTATTCCTCTTTTCACCTACAGAGAGTATAACATTTTTTTGTCAAGAGTGAAAGTAAAAAATAGCAATTTACACAAAAAGTTATGTCAAAAGGGTTACATTTGAAATTGTTGAAAACTATGTGTAAATTATTGAAAAGTCAAGTGTTTTTTTGAAAAAATTAGTTTTCAACAGCAATTTTAACGCAATACTGCGGTGTTTGACGCACTTTTTAACATTTTCCACAGAGTTTTCCACAACTGTTTTAAATCACGAATTGTATACTTTTGGTTATTAAAAATTATGTCAAGAATTATTTTTTGAAAAAATTCACAAAAAGCGACAAATAATTTTAGGTATATTTTCAGCCACTTTTTCCTACACTAATTGTATAAAAATTTGAAAGGAAATCAAAAATGATTAAGGGTGTCAATAAGCAGATATTGGAAGTGACTAATACGGAGAATCCATACTTTGAAAAAATCATTTTTTTTGTTAAGCCCGAATATAAAACGGCAGACAGAAAAAAGCTTCAGAAGGAGGCAGAGGCGCTGGCAACAATAACGCAGAAACCCCCTAGAATCAAAGTTCCGAAAAAGAAAATTTTAAGGATTGCCGTTGGCTCTGTGCTATTCACGGGAGCAGGCTTCGCTCTTTCATTTTTAATGAATTTAATTTTTTGAGGTGGAAAGATATGACAGTTTTTAAGGCTTTTAAAAATTTTACTGCAGTTCTGACAGCACTGGCAATTATTCTTGCAGCAGGCACAGTATTCGGTATAGGCTATAAGGTTTATAATGACAGGCAGGAAAGCAGCTACACCCTGTCAAAGCTTGGTTCAAGCGGTGAAGAGGTTAAATCAATTCAGCGAAAGCTGAACTCGCTCGGCTATTATAAAGGCTCTATTGACGGAATTTACGGAACAGAAACAAAGAAGGCCGTAACTTCATTTCAGCGTAACTGCGGAATAACGGCAGACGGAATATGCGGTTCACAGACGCTGCTTTATTTGGGACTGGGCGGCAGCAGCTCGGGAAACAACACAAGCTATTCAAGCTCAGATGTTCAGCTTCTTGCAAAGGTAATCAGTGCAGAGGCACGAGGAGAGTCCTATGAGGGACAGGTTGCCGTAGGTGCAGTAATCCTGAACAGAGTAAAGCATCCAAGCTTCCCTGATTCTTTAAGCGGTGTTATTTACCAGAAGGGTGCTTTTTCCTGCGTTAACGATTCCAACTGGTATGCGGAAGTAGCTGATTCTGCAAAGCGTGCAGCCATTGATGCAATTAACGGATGGGATCCATCAGGCGGTGCGATTTATTATTTCAATGCCAAAAAGACAAATGATGCCTTTATGCATTCAAGACCTGTTGTTAAGGTTATTGGCGACCATAAATTCTGCAAATAATTTTTTGGTAATATTATTTTATAATAACAGATTTTCTTTATATTATCCCGGTTTAAAATGCAGACAATATTATTGCACTTAATGTGCAAAGGGAGGAGAATTTGTTATGAAAAAAAAGACAGCAAACACAATGAGAGCAATAGGTGCAACACTTGCCGTATGTTCAGCAGCGGCAATTATAGGTGCTTCAAAAACTGACCATATGTCAGCTAAAAAAACAATGAAAAAAACAGCAGATAAGGTTGTAGGCTTTGTTGATACGGTTGCATCATTAATGTAATGCTCTCAAAAATAAAAGCGAACAGTATGTTTACTGCTCGCTTTTATTTATTTAATAAATTTATCAATTGCGTTGTTCAGCTCATCCAGCATTTCGGTGTTGCCCTCTTCAACTGCGTGAACAATACAGTGGTCAAGATGATCCTTAAGTATAACCTTTCCTGTGTTGTTAAGGGCTGATTTTACGGCTGCAAGCTGAACCAATACGTCACTGCAATCCTCGCCGTCCTCAACCATTTGCTTAACCTTCTGCAGGTGACCGATTGCCTTCGCAAGTCGGTTGGTTACATCCTTGGTGTGTTTATGGCTGTGTGTGTGCTTATGATGATGTGTTTCACTCATATTTTATCAAGCGCCTGCTGAATGTCAGAAATAATATCGTCAGCATCCTCAATACCAACACTGAAGCGAATGAGGTCAGGACTTACGCCGCATTCCTCAAGCTGTTCGTCAGTAAGCTGGCGATGTGTTGTTGATGCAGGGTGCAGACAGCAGGTGCGTGCATCTGCAACGTGTGTAACAATAGCTGCAAGTTTTAATGAATCCATAAACACTGTTGCGGCTTCACGTCCGCCCTTGATACCGAAGGATACAACACCGCAGGTGCCCTTTGGCATATATTTCTGAGCAAGCTCATACTGTGAGTCGTCCTCAAGCATTGCACATTTTACCCAATTGATTTTGTCATTGTTTTTAAGATACTCTGCAACCTTTTTTGCGTTTTCGCAGTGTCTTTCAACTCTCAGGTGCAGTGTTTCAAGTCCAACATTAAGCAGAAAAGCATTCTGCGGTGCAGGGATTGAACCTAAATCACGCATAAGCTGAACAGTTGCTTTGGTGATATATGCACCCTTGCCGAAGGTTTCGGTGTAGGTGATACCGTGGTAGCTTTCGTCGGGTGTGGTCAAGCCTTTGAATTTATCGTTCTGTGTCCAGTCAAAATTACCGCTGTCAACGATTGCACCGCCGATTGTTGATGCATGACCCTCCATATATTTAGTTGTGGAGTGTGTAACAATATCGCAGCCGAACTCAAACGGACGGCAGTTGATTGGTGTAGCAAAGGTGTTGTCAATAATAAGCGGAACACCGTTTGCGTGAGCAACCTTTGCAAATTTTGAAATGTCAAGTATATCAAGGCTTGGGTTTGATATTGTTTCGCCGAAAACAGCCTTGGTGTTCGGCTTGAAGGCTGCCTGGATTTCCTCTTCCGTTGCCTGTGGTGAAACGAAGGTGAAGTCAATACCGAGCTTTCTCATCGTTACATTGAACAGGTTAAAGGTTCCGCCGTAAATTGCAGATGATGATACAATGTGGTCGCCTGCCTCGGCAATATTGAATACAGCGTAAAAGTTAGCTGCCTGACCTGAGGATGTAAGCATACCTGCTACACCGCCCTCAAGCATTGCAATTTTCTGTGCTGCATAATCACAGGTCGGATTTTGCAGACGTGAGTAGAAATAACCGCTTTTCTTTAAATCAAAAAGGTCGCCCATTTCCTCACTGCTGTCATATTTATATGTTGTGCTCTGCACAATCGGTATTACTCTTGGCTCGCCGTTCTTAGGCTCATAGCCGCCCTGTACACAGATTGAATTAATCTTCATTGTTTATCCTCCGTATAGTTAATTGTTTAATCGCCCATATATCCTGAATACAATAAATCTCCGTTTCTTACATCGACGCAAAAATATGCAAAACCTGATATTTGACTATTATCAGTATATCTGACTGCATAGTAAGGATGTCCGCTTGTGTTATATGTGCTGTTATCATAACCTGTGTTGAACGCACAATAGATTTCTCTTATATCACAACGCTTTATACTCTCAAAAGTAAAATTGTTAATATCATCAGCAAAGGTTTTATTATTGCACTCGTTTTCAAGAGCCTTATATGCAACTTTTTTTGCATCTTCTTCTGATATAACCGGATCTCCGTTTTCAAGCACTGTTGAAAACTCCATAATCTTCTCCGTGGTCTGCACTGAAACAGAATCAGTTAACTGCTCAGTCGTCTGTTGTGATTGTTCCGTCTGCGAAGCAGTTGTTTCTTTTTGTGTTGTTTTCTCAGAATTGGAGCAGCCTGCAAAAATAGATATAATGCATAACAGAAGTATAATTATTTTTTTGTGTTTTATCATAAATTAATCCTCAAGGAAATGCTTCATTATGCTTGGACCATGGTCAATATAATTTCCTGTTTCCTTAGCCGTTTCCTCGTTGATCGTGCCGACACCTTTTATCTCATTATTTTTATGATAAATAAGATATGGAACAGGGTCACTTGCGTGTGTGCGTGTAACAATAGGAGTTGGGTGGTCCGGCAAAATCATAATTTTGTAATCATCAAATTTTTCAAGACCTTTGAACAAAATAGGTAAAACACGTTCGTCAATCATCTCGATTGCCCGTACCTTGTTTTCAGGCTCGTTTCTGTGACCGCATTCATCAGGCGCTTCAAAATGGATGTAAACCAAATCGTTTCTGTCAAGCAACTCAATGCCTGCCTCTGCCTTGCCCTCGAAGTTGGTGTCAATATAACCTGTTGCACCCTCAACCTCGGCAACCTCCATTTTTGCACAGCCGCCGATACCCTTAATAAGGTCAACAGCAGATACAACTGCACCCTTGATGCCATAAATTTCCTCAAAAGGTGAAAGTGCAGGGCGCTTGCCCTCACCCCAGAGCCAGATTGAGTTGGCAGGGCGTTTTCCTGCCTCTTTTCTTGCAATGTTAACAGGGTGGTCCTTTAAAAGCTCATAGCTTTTTTTCATCATTTCAATAAGCGGCTTTGCATTTTCGCTTGCTGAAAGGTGCTCGGTAATAACCTTGCCTGTAATATCGTGCGGCGGAGTCATTTTGCCGAGGTCTGTTGTGCCGTTGTCCCATATAAGACAGTGGCGGTACGATACACCGGGATAGAATTTAAACACATCTGTGCCAAGCTTTTCGTCAATATATTTGATTAATATTTCTGCCTCTTCGGTTGAAATATCATCTGCACAGTAATCCTCAATCGTTTTTTCTTCATATGGCAAATCATCCTCGCTGAGGGTGACAAGATTTGTTCTCAGTGAAACATCTGTCGGCTTCATATCAATGCCGATTGATGCAGCCTCAAGCGGACTTCTGCCTGTGTAATACTTCATCGGGTCAAAGCCCATAACGCTCATATTGGCAACATCACTGCCGGGCTTTAGCCCCTCTGCAACTGTTCTGATTAAGCCGACCTCAGCCTTTGAAGCAAGCATATCCATATTCGGCTTTTTTGCACACATCATCGGCGTTTTCCCATCAAGTGCAGGAACAGGATAGTCAGCCATACCATCGTATAAAACAACCACGTATTTCATTATTTATAGCCTCCAATTGTGTTTTTTCCGTTAAGCAGAATTTTGTCAAAGCATTGCCTGACGGAAAAATCCATCAATTTTAATTGTTTGTATAATAGAGTTTATTTTTATTACTTAAAGTAATTTACACCGCTCTCAAAGATTTTCATATCCTTTTCAAACGGAACATTTGCATAAAGGTCAGTACCCTTACGTTCACTGTGACCCATTTTACCGAGAACTCTGCCGTCAGGTGAGGTGATGCCTTCAACCGCACATACAGAGCCGTTCGGGTTAAACGGCATATCGTCAACAGGTGTGCCGTCAAGGTTAACGTACTGTGTAGCAACCTGACCGTTTTCAATGAGCTTTTTCATAACATCATCGTTTGCAACAAATCTGCCTTCGCCGTGGCTGATTGGCACTGCGAAAACATCGCCTGCATTCACACCGCTGAACCATGGTGATTTAACACTGCTGATTCTTGTGTATGCCATCTGTGAAATATGTCTGCCGATGGTGTTAAAGGTCAATGTCGGGTCGGTGTCCTTAATCTCTCTTATTTCACCATATGGTACTAAGCCTAATTTTATGAGTGCCTGGAAGCCGTTGCATATACCAAGCATTAAACCGTCACGGCAGTTAAGAAGCTTTGTAACGGCTTCCTTGACCTTTGGGTTTCTGAAGGTTGTTGCAATAAATTTACCTGAACCCTCAGGTTCGTCACCGCCGCTGAAGCCGCCGGGCAGCATAATAATCTGTGATGACTCAATTTCCTTAACCATTTTGTCAATGGTTTCATTGATTGCTGCTGACGAAAGGTTGTTAACAACAAGGATTGATGCCTCGGCACCTGCCTTTTCAAATGCTCTTGCAGTGTCAACCTCGCAGTTTGTACCCGGGAATGCCGGGATAAATACCTTAGGCTTTGCAACCTTGTTTTTCGCAACAAAGATAGAACGCTCTTTGTAAAGCGGAACATCAAACGGCATATTTGCCTTTTTGCCTGAATCTGTAGCAAATACCTTTTCAAGCTTGCCTGTCCAGGCATCAATCAGTTCGTCAACAGTCTGAACCGTGCCGTCAATGATGAATACGCCGTTCTCATTTGTTGTACCTAAAAGAATGCCGTCAAAAGCATCAGTATCTGCAAGCTCAACAACAAAGCTGGCTTCCTTAGCTGCAAATAAGATTTCTTTATCAAGTCCTTGTGCAAAGGTAAAGCCCTGCTTGTTACCAAATGCCATTTTGCAAACGCAGGCAGCAGCACCGCCCTCTTTAACAACAGATGCAGCAAGGATTTTTCCGCTGCGGATACCCTCATAAACACTTACCATAAGTGCCATTGCCTTCTCAAAATCAGGCAGACCGCTGTTTTCATCAACAGGCAGAGGCAAAAGTTTAACTGCTGAGCCTGTTCTCTTGAACTGAGCTGATACTGTTTTGGAGGCTTCACTCATACCTACTGCAAATGAAACAAGAGTAGGCGGAACGTCAAGCTCATTGAAGCTGCCGCTCATGGAGTCCTTGCCGCCGATTGACGGGCACTTGTAGCCAAGCTGTGCCTTTAACGCACCGAGGAGTGCGGCTGTTGGCTTGCCCCAGCGTGCAGGAGCATCGTTCAATCTTTCAAAATATTCCTGGAAGGTAAGTCTTGCCTTTGATGGGTCACAGCCTACTGCTGCAAGCTTTGCCAATGATTCGCTGACAGCAAAAGCCGCAGAATGGAATGGTGACCAGCGTGAAAGCTTTGGAATAAAGCCGTATGCCATAACGGTTGCTGTGTCTGTTTCTCCCTCAAGAAGCGGAATTTTAGCAACCATTGCTTCTTCGGGAGTGAGCTGATATTTGCCTGCATAAGGCATTAATACTGTTGATGCACCGATTGATGAGTCAAAGCGCTCAACAAGTCCTTTTTGTGAGCAAACCTCAAGTCTTGCAAGGTTTGCCTTTAATGCCTCAGCATTGTCAAGGTCAGCAAGCTCTGCAGGGATTTGCTTTGTGTAATTCTGATTATCATCAACTGCGGTGATTTCAGCAGTTGCGTGCTGGGTTACACCGTTTGTATTTAAGAAATCACGGCTAAGGTCAACGATTTTGTCACCTCTCCATGTCATTTCGAGTCTGTTTTCGTCTGTTACAACTGCAACAGGTGTTGCCTCTAAGTTCTCTTCGTTTGAAAGAGCAATAAATTTGTCAACATCGTTTTTGTCAAGCACAACAGCCATACGCTCCTGTGACTCACTGATAGCAAGCTCTGTGCCGTCAAGACCGTCATATTTCTTTGGTACCTTATCGAGGTCAATCTTTAAGCCGTCTGCAAGCTCACCGATAGCAACGGATACACCGCCTGCACCAAAGTCGTTGCAGCGTTTGATCATTCTTGCAACCTCTGTTTTTCTGAACAGACGCTGGATTTTACGCTCGGTAGGCGGATTACCCTTCTGTACCTCTGCACCGCAGGTTTCGATGGATGAGCTGTTATGTGCCTTTGATGAGCCTGTTGCACCGCCGCAGCCGTCACGTCCTGTTCTTCCGCCAAGGAGAACAATAACATCATCCTTCTGCGGGCATTCACGGATAACATTGTGCTTTGGTGATGCACCGATAACTGCACCGATTTCCATTCTCTTTGCAACATAGCCTGCGTCATAAAGCTCAGTTACCTGACCTGTTGCAAGACCAATCTGGTTACCATAGCTCGAATAACCTGCTGCTGCTCCTGTGGTGATTTTGCTCTGAGGCAGCTTAGCGTCAAGAGTTTCCTCAAACGGAGTTGTAGGGTCACCTGAACCTGTAACACGCATTGCCTGATAAACATATGCTCTGCCTGACAGCGGGTCACGGATTGCACCGCCGAGGCAGGTTGCAGCACCGCCGAACGGCTCGATTTCTGTTGGGTGATTGTGTGTTTCGTTTTTGAACTGAACAAGCCACTGCTCTGTTTTGCCATCAATAACTACAGGCACTTCAATTGAGCAGGCATTGATTTCTTCACTTTCGTCAAGATTGTCGACCAAACCTCTTTTCTTGAGTGCTTTTGTTCCGATACAAGCCATATCCATAAGGCAGACAATCTTATCTCTGTCGCCGTAAACCTCTTTGCGGACATCAAAATATTCATTAAGCGCCTCTTCGATTGCCTTGTTATATTTGCTTTCATTGATTTTGATTTCGTCAAGCTCTGTAGCAAAGGTGGTGTGACGGCAGTGGTCGGACCAGTAAGTGTCTATAACCTTAAGCTCAGTCAGGCTTGGCTCTCTGTTTTCGTCATTTTTAAAATAATCCCTTACCCAGCACAAATCAGCAATGCTCATGGCAAAGCCCATTGACTTATGATATTCAGCGATTTCGTCATCACTTTTTTTAATAAATCCGTTGATGCGTACAATGTCGGCAGGCACGTCGCTCTTCAAGTCAAGTGATGCAGGCTTGTCCATTGATGCAGCACGTGATTCAACAGGGTTGATAATATATGATTTGATTTTTTCAAATTCCTCGTCGGTGATGTCACCCTTAACAGCAATAACCTTAGCAGATAGTACGTCGGGTCTTTCACCTGCGGTTAAAAGCTGAATACACTGAGCAGCAGAGTCTGCACGCTGGTCATACTGACCTGGCAGATATTCGGTAGCAAAATATCTCCAGCCTTCCGGGATGGAAAGTTCATTGTAAACATTATCAAGGTTTGGCTCGGAAAGGATTGTTTTAACAGCAGTGTTAAACTCCTCCTCGCTTAAGCCCTGAGCATCATAGCGGTTGATGATTCTTAAATCCTCCAATGCGGTAATACCTACATTGTTTTTCAGATCAGCCAGTGTTTGTCCGGCTTCAATATCATTACCTTTTTTCTTTTCAACAAATACACGATAAACCATTGCCATTTGATTTCTCCTTGGTAAAATTTAATCGCATATATAATAACACAAAATAATAAAAATGCCTATACAAAATTTGATATTTTTTTATTTTATTTTTATACAGATGTTTACACTGTATACTGACTGATAAAGATTTCACAAAAAATTCACACAAACTATTCAATCTTTTCATTTTTTATGATATACTTAATAGCTGAATGTACATATTATTTTACGGAAAGAGGTGGAGCCATGGATCAAAATATTATTGCCATTGATGATGGTGCATACGAGGTTGAATTTATGCATCTTGTGGTTGATAAGGCGGATAATTTAAAGGTGGTTGATTCGGACAGTCATTTCAGAAAATTCACAGGTGTTCACCCGTCAAAAATTGACCAGGGCAAAATGTTCCTTCACGATTTTATCAAGCCTGTTTACCGTGAAAAAATAATGAAAATTCTTTGTAAAAAGAATTCGCCGTATGTGTATTTTGAGGCTGAGTTTTTTGATAAAAACGGTACCAGTGTTTTCATATACTGCACAGGTCAGAATTGGGATAATTCAACACTTTGCAGGCTTACACTTGCAGACGTGTCAAAGTCGCAGCTTAAACAGGAGCAATTAAAGCAGCGGGCTATGGAGATGGATCATTTAATAGATTTGGTAACGGGCGGCGTTTGTCTTTTTAAAGTAACAAGTGATTTGCATATTGAACCTCTTTATTTGAATGAGGGCGGCTGCAAGCTTTTCGGTACGACAAAAAATGCATGCAAAAATCAGCTTCACAGGCTGGATGAATTAATTCATCCTGAGGATAAAAGCCTTGTATTTCAGGCAATCGGAAGGGCAATGGCAACAAATGACGCTATTGATATTGAATTTCGCACAATCGTGCATAAGGACGAGTACAGATGGTGTAAATTCAATGCCGCGATTCAAAGCTATGATGAGGATAAAAATCCTGTTTTTCACGCAATGTTTACAGATATTACCAGTGTAAAGGAAGCGGAGGAAAAGGCAGATTTACTGAATGAACAGCTTATTAAAATGTTTAAAAATGTTCCGACTCCGGTTTTTTCAACCTCCACTGAAGAGCCTTTGATTTTAAATATAGTAAGCGAAGATTTTATGAAATTTATGGGTTATTCAAGGAGTTTCCTTTTTGATGAGCACGGCGGTAACCTGGCTGATTTTATGATAGAACGAGAGGTCAAATATGTTGAGGCGAATATTAAAAAGCAGATTAAGGAAAACAGTGTTGTTAAAATACGTTATTCTTTGAGAGTGCAGGGCGGAAAGTTTGTCACGGTAGAGGATAACCGCAAAATTGTAGATCAGGATGATGGAACAAAATCAATGCTCTGCAGTCTGAAAAATGTCACGCAAAGCTATTACGATAACGATACAGCAATTTAATAAATGACAGAAAAAAAGCAGGTCGTTGACCTGCTTTTTTATTTTTTATTGGTTGAATTTTTGTATTTAAAGAATTTATATCCGAACTGTGTAAACAAAACGACATAAATCACAAACAGAATTAAAAAAGACCCTTCTATAATAGGATTAGCGATGTAATTGCCAAAAATACTTGGTATTATTGTGCCGAAAAACAGTAAAACAAGCGGAAGAATTTTCCATCTGAACACTCTCTTCATCATTTCAAGCCTTGATTCATCATCACAAAAAATTTCTTCACTTCCATTCATTTCACAGGCAGGCTTTCTGAAATAGCTGTAGCCGGCAAAATCCTGCAGGTATTCCCAACCGCAGTCACTGAACATCTGCACATATTCACTCTTATGTGAAATGCCGTCAGGATTATAATCAAGCTGATAGACTACATCCTCAGGCTCGCATTGTTCAAAGTGATAAAAACAAAAATTCAGTTGTGTAAATTTCCACCCTTTTTTATGCATTCGGCTAAGGTAATCCTGTTCCTTTTCCCATTCGGGTACGGAGAAAAATTTCAGTTCGGTTTTTGTGCTTATCATTGTTATAATGCCTCCTTCATCGTTCTGTGCAAGCGTTCAATCCGGTTTATTTCCAGCTCTAAAATTTGCGCTCCAAGGTCGGTGATATGATAGATTTTTCTTTTATCTTCTTCTCGCACAAACGTAATTAATCCGTCTTTTTCCATTTTTGACAGACTTCCGTATAGTGTTCCGGGTCCGATTTTAATATCGCCCTGCGTCAGCCTTTCAACTTTTTGTACAATACTGTAGCCGTGTGCTTCTTCTCGCAGGCACATTAAAATATAAAAACTTGTTTCGGTCATAGGGATATATACTTTTTTGATATGACTGTCCATATTGATTTACAGCTGTCAACTATAAATAGAAAATAATGCACTATTTTTCTATTATCTTAAAAGCTCTTTGGTAATAATAGACAAATAACCAAATGAAAGTTTGTTAGTATTTTTTGTGTTACCTTTGTTGAAATAGAGTATAAAATGTTTTATAATTTAGATAATAGTATAATTGTATACTTTGGTTTTACATTTTGTATATTAAACCGTCGACAAGGAGAAAAGGTTATGAAAAAACAACGACTTACAAAGCGGCTGCTCAGTGTGCTTCTGGCAGTGCTGATGGCTTTCACAGGATTAATTCCTGCAGGATCGGCATTTGCAGGTGACGGTGTAGAAGGGTATCATACAATTGAGCTTTTCTACAAGGAAACCAACACAATCGTTCCTTCTACAATGATTAATGATGAGGGCGAAGAGGTAACTTATATTGAGTATATGGTCGAGGGTGATGAGCTGCAGCTTACGTATAAGCTGATTGATACGGTTATGCCTGATAACGGCTATGTTAAATGGTATAGTGAAACACCTACGCTTGTTGATGTAACACAGGAGGGTGTTGTTAAGGCATTTGACTCATCAAAGGGTGCCGTAATCCATACCTGGATTGACAATGAGGTTAAAACAATTCCGCTTGTCGGAAGTCTTATTGCCAAGGGATTGGAAAAAGTTCTGTTCAATGATAAGGTTAATGTTGACACAATGGATACAGATGCAATTATTGCCATTGTTGATGCAGCCTTCGGTGCGGATTCACCGCTTGCTAAGTGGGTTGAATCCTACAAAGGCGAACTTATTGAGTCGTTGCGTTATTATCTTGATAATATTAATTCAAACATTCACGTTCAGCTTTATGCTGCTGACGGAACGCTGCTTGCAGATGACTATGTTCGTATCTGCGTTACAAGAAATAATGAGTGGTATGCAAATTTCCTTCCGAACGGTACACATATCACAAATAAGTCACAGATTAATACTACTGTTGCAGTAGGCTCAACTTGTCAGCTTTATGCAGTTACCACACCTGTAAGACTTGAGTATGGCTGTATTTATTCTGTTAAGAGTACATCTGTTTTTGATCAGGGTAAGGTTGTAGCCACTGTTGATGACAGCGGTCTTGTTACATTCAAAAATCCCGGCACGGTTACCATTATGGTATCGCCTGATACCGAGCAGGTAATTCAGAACATACTTGCACTTATCAATAAGTTCTATGAAATCAACGGCGAAATGATTGACAGTGACAAGGTTGCAGAAATTCTCATTAAGTATATCGGAATTGATATGAACAGAAATGTTCTTGCTGCAATTCTTGATGCCTGCTTCGCAATTGTTGATATTGCCGGCGGAGCAACGGATCCTGTTAAGTTGACTGCTACTGCTGCAAAGCTTATCGGTAACCTTGTTCTCCAATTTGCATATAATGATAAAATCACATTTACCGTTGTTGAGGCACAGCCGGTCACAGATTTTAAAATCGACGGTGCAACACAGGTGCAGGAAGGTAGTGAAATTCAGCTTTCAATCACAGATGTTCAGCCGAGTACAGGCGATACAAGTGATATTACCTGGCGTTCATCAGACCCTTCAATTGCAAGTGTTGATCCAAAAACAGGTGTAATTATGGGCCGAGATGCCGGTCAGTATGGTGCGTTGGGCAGTGCAGCAGGACAGGATTGTACGATTTATGCTGTTTCAGCCGCTAACAATATTGAAAGATCATATACAGTCAAGGTTGTCGGTAAGCTCGGTAAGCCATTGTCAGACGTAGAAATCAGCGGTGAAAAGTATCTTGAAATGGGTATGGAAACCGATTATTCTTACACCATTTTCCCGAAGAGAACGGCAACCTCAGATAATCTTTATATTACCTGGGGTGTTGTAACAGGTGAGGACGAAGAGGGTAATATAACATATGCATGGGCAGATGCGGAAAATCCTGCAACCGACGGCAGAGGTACTATTGACTCAAAGGGTCACTATGTTGTTAACAGTGGCGGTATTACCACAATTGTTCTTAAGGCGCAGACAGGTGTTTATCTTTCTAACGGTTCATTCTCGGAATTTAACAGCTTCATTAAAACAATGGAGATTACAAATGGTATCCCTGTTGAAAGCATTGAGATAACGCCCGAAAAGGCAGTTGGTATTGCAAGCAGCATGAAGACGCCTAATGTTGTTGATGTTAACGGCGAAGCACAGACCTATGTTTCAGTCAGTGCAGGCACACAATATGCAGGTATTGGTGCTGTCATTAATGCATCCGTTTATCCTGAAAATGCTACAAATCAGAATTTAACATGGGTAGTTGATAATGGGTATTATGAATCGGAGTTTTCATCCGATACGCACCAGACAACAGTAAAACAGAAGGCCGGCCATGAGGTTGCCGATAGCTTTAATATTTATGCAGTATCAGCTGACGGAACAATCAGGTCAAATCTTGTAACTGTTTGTGTTTCTAAAAATACCGTTAACGATGACGGCAATAAAATAGTTGATTCAAATAAAAATAAAATCAGTACACTTGATGTTATTAATGGTAAATCAGTAGATGTTCTTCATGATATTGATTTTAAAAAGGGTACAGACGGCTCATATTCAGCCTGCTACAAGTGTAACTGGTATTCAAGTGATGAAAGTGTTTTCACTGTTACTCCGAAAAACAATGATAACAAAGATGCTGTTGTTAACGGTGTTGATGTAGGTACAGCAACTCTTTATTGTGTTTCTGCAGACGGTGGTATTATGGATACCTGTGAGGTAACTGTTTACCCTGATAAGGAGTACCTGAAGAACATTGTCAGTCTTTGTGACAAAACTGTTGTTACAAGAACAAAGGACAATGCATCATTATATAAAGTATATATGCATAAGCTTGACCTTGCATATGCAGTTTTGTATGATCAGCCAATGGCATCACAAACAGCCTGCAACACTTATGCAGAAGAGCTCTTGAATGTTTTCTATAAGCTTGGTGGGTTTGTAGGTATTTTAGGTGTTGATATCCTCGACAAGGGTTCAGCAGAGCTTGAAAGTGATTATATTACTGTTAATGTCGGCCCAGTTTCCGACTACAGAAATTACAGCTATGATTTCGATTATGGTATAAAGCCTGCCAATGCAATGTACAACTCCATTGAGTGGACATCCTCAAATCCAAATATTTCTGTTGACAGAAACGGTATCTGCAAGCCTGTAAAAAATGAAGCATGCTCTGCAATCATTACCTGTACTGTTACAGACTATATGGGTGAAAGCATAAGCGACAGTGTTTTCGTTGCGTTTTCACGAACAGCCGCAACGGGTGTTACGCTTGACAGAACCTCAATTGATGGCGGTAAAATCGGAGAAACTGCAACACTTAAGGCAACAGTAACGCCTAAGCCTGTCGGAGTTGTAGGCGGCGCAAGCAATACTGCGGTTTACTGGAGCTCAAGCAATCCGTCAATAGCAACAGTTGACCAGAATGGTGTCGTTACCTTTATTGAAGGCGGTAACTGCATTATTACCGCAACTACATATGATGGCGGAAAGACTGCAGAATGTACTGTAAATGTTGTTACAAATTATACTGCACTTGATTTGCTTGTTAAGCAGTATAATGATTTAGCACTCAACAGTGCTAATTTCTATCCTGACAGCTGGGCAGTTTATACTGAAACAATGGCAAAGGCTCAGCAGATGTTAGATGCTGCCAACAGCTCACAGGCTGAAGTTAATAAAATGTATGATGAGCTCAAGGGCGCATACGAATCATTACAGAAATATAATTATATTCAGAATATTGAGCTTTACCTTGATGGTGAGCAGACTCAGGAATTCTATCAGTATGATTTAAGTTTACTTAAAGAGGGTCTTACTTACAAAAATGCGGTTCTTGATCTTAATGTAAGACTTCATCCGAATAATGCTTCTTATGATAAGGTGCGCTGGGAATCATCAACTACGGATATTTCTGTTACAAATGACGGCAGATGTTCTCCAACATCAAATAAAAGCTGTTATGGTTTAATTACCTGCTATGTAACCGACCATTACGGAAATGTGTTTACCGATACGGTTTGGGTATCCTTCTCGTTCGTTCCCGTAACATCTCTCGGTCTTTCAAAGGAAAGTATTTCCGGTGCAGTCGGTACAACATATAAGTTAGGCTGTACGGTATATCCTACCGGCTCATCTTTGGCACACATTGGTGCAGCAAGCATTCAGGATTATTACTGGGAGAGTGATGATGAGTCCATTGCAACAGTTGATCAGAATGGTGTTGTTACATTTGTAAGCACCGGTGCAACTATTGTAAGAGCAGTGTCATATGACGGCGGTATTTCTGCTGAATGTGTTGTTTCTACAAATGGTGACAGAACTGCTCTGAAAAAAGCAATTGATGATTACAAGGATATTGATTACAAAAACTATGCTTTAGCATACGGCAAGGACTTCACAGATGCTTATGAGGAAGCAGAGCGTGCAATGAACGATGTAACCTACTCACAGGAACAGATTGACCGGGCAACTGACAATCTGAATGCTGCATATGAGGCTATGTCACAGCATCCGTTTGTTTTTGCTGATTCGGTTAAGATTGATTATACAACCACCAAGAAGCCGTTAATCGGCAGTTCTTCACAGGTATCAAGCGGTACAGTCGGTGCAAATGATGCTGTATCTATTGATTTGTCAAAGGATTATTCAAACTATAATAATTATAATTGGATAACCCTTACAGCATCCTCAGACCCTGCAGCTGCAATGGTTAAGTCAACAAGCTGGAATACTGACGATTCCTATAAGGCAAAGGTAGAAATAAGCGGTAATTCAGTAAAGGTTACACCTGATGACGGTCATGACAATGGTGCATGGGCAATTCTTACAGCAACGATTGTTGATGATTATGACAGAGTAACAACAAGAACAATTTATGTTTTACTTAGTGATAAGGTCTGCACAGGCTTTGATATTACAGATGTAAATAAAAATATTCTTGCCGATGCAGCTCCGTCACCGATTGAATATACAATTTCAGGTGATCCCGAATTTAAGAATATTATCTGGAGCTCAAATAATGAAAGTGTTGTTAAGGTTGATGCAGATGGTAATCTGATTCCTGTTGAAAAGGGCACAGCCAAAATAACCGGTAAAACAATTGACGGCGGATTTACAGATACTGTTGTTGTTAATGTTTCAACCAACTTTGCACCGCTCATTGAAAAGAGCAGCACATATTATGAGCTTGTACAGAATGTTAAGGATGGTTATACTTATACCAAGGAATCATTGGATGAGCTTTCTGCTGTTATTGCCGAAGCACAGAAAATGATTAGTGATGCCAGAGCAACCCAGGCAGAGGTTGACGATATGGAGGCAAGACTTGATGCTGCATATAACGGTCTGGTAAGATATATTGCAGTTACAACAGTTAAGCTTACTGCTGAAGAGTCCGAGGGTGTTGAAACTGTCAATGACGGTTATATCCGTTATACAGGTGTAATGATTAACGGAAGAGAAATAATACTTAAGCCGGTATTCAATGCGGAAAAAGCTGTTTATTCTGAAATCAGCTATGAATCATCCAATTCAAATATTATTGTTGATGAAAATGGTGTTGTTACAAATAAATCAGCAATTGCAGGCAGTGCAAAAATCACCTGCACAGTAACAAATGTATTTGGTTATACCTGTACGGATTCTGTTTATGTAACATTTGCAAGATATGGTGTAACAGGTATCAGCTTTGATAAAGAAATGGTATATGGTGCACCTGCGGCTCAGGTGATTCTTACACCGACTATTACAAATACAAACGGAAATGCACTTGCATCATCATTCGTTAAAACATGTACTTATACATCAAGTGACCCTTCGATTGCATCAGTTGATGACGGCGGTGTTGTAACCTTCAATACGCAGGGCATGGTAACGATTACAGCCACAACAACAGACGGCGGTTATACTGCAACAATAAATGCGTTTACCACATGGGACAGCACAGCACTTAAGGCTGCTATTGATGAGGCTGAAAAGTATACATATACAGATTATGCCTATGAGTATGGTACTGCATTTAACGCAGCACTCAATGATGCCAAGGAAGTTTATGCCGATGTTTATGCATCACAGGCTGCAATGGATGATGCCTGTCTTGCATTGACTGAAGCTACCTCAAGGCTTGCAGGTAACGAATTTGTTGTTCCGCAAATCAGCCTGACTCAGGGTGATGACATAATTAAAAACGGTGCTGTTGTTCAGGTTGATTTTGAAACCTCACAAACTGCATTGGCACTCACTTTGAATGAGGGTGCAATGGTTAAGAGCACAAGCGTTACTGTTGACAGTCAGGAAGGTGCGGCTGTATCCGTTAACGGAAATAATATTGAAATAACCAAGACTGCCGAGGAAGGCAGGGTAGTATTATCCGTGCTTGTTGTCGATGATTATGACAGAGAGTATACTGCAAATTATACATTGAGCATTATTGATAAGATTATTCCTGTAACTTCATTGGTGCTTACAGCAAATGGTGAGGAAATCAACGGTTCCTATGCACAGACCGGATGCGGTGCAATGTACAGAAATTATAAGCCGATTACAGTCGGTTATATTCCTACTCCTGCAAATGCAAATGCGATCGTAAGCGTGGAATATACCTCTTCGGCATCAAGCTACATCACTGTCAATAAAACAACAGGTGTTATTGCACTTACCAGTGCAGGCAAATTCCGCAGTTCAAATGCGACAACAATTAAATGTAAGGTAACAAATGCTGATGGTTCAACAGCGGAAGCTTCCTTCACGCTTACAATAACAACCTAAGGAGGCTGAAAAGAATGCTGAATAAAAAAATAAAAAAAAGCTTGTCACTGCTTTTGGCGATGGTGCTGTGCTTATCCGTTTTTTGGGTAGCACCGTTTGCCTTTGGTGTGGATGGTGTTGAAATTAATGAAAGCACCTTCCCTGACCCTGTTTTCAGACGTATTGTTGCAGATGTTTATGATAGGAATGAAGACGGTTATTTAAGTGTGGCTGAGCGCAGTGCCACTTATATGAACCTTTCAGGCAGAATTGATATTGATGAAAACGGCGATCCTGTTGAAACAATTGATAATCTTAAGGGCGTTGAATATTTTACAAGTCTTACAATGCTGAGATGCGGCGGCTTAGGCTTGAATACGCTGGATGTGTCAGGGCTTATGAATTTAACCCTGCTCACATGTCAGGGTAACAACTTAGCAACATTGGATTTAAGCTATAATACAGCCCTGCTTACGGTTAACTGCTCCGATAATGTTTTAACTAACATTATTCTGCCTATGAGTACGGAGTTTGAATCACTTAATTGCTATGCAAATTCGCTTGAAAAGCTTAATTTGTCCGGTGTGCCCGGTTTACGGAGTCTGTATTGTCACCAGAACGAGCTTGATAGGCTTGATTTATCAAGCAACACAAGCTTAAATGAAATCAACTGCCAGCAGAATCATCTGACCTCACTTGATTTGAGCAGAACCGCTTTGGATGGTGTAACTCAGTATGAAATAGGAAATCAGTCTGTTACTGTTAAAGCAGTGCCGAACGGTAACAAGATCGTTGTTCCGTTCAGCGGCAAAGGCCTGAACAGCAATACCAATTACAGAGGTTGTTCACTTGACGCTTTTGAAGATGGTTCAGGTTTTCAGGGTGATCAGTTTGTTGCATATGATGTTGACCGGATTAAGGATGGAATAACCTATGAATGTTATCCGATGCTTGAAAATTCACAGAATATGGATGTAACGATCAATGTTACCCGTGATTTTTATCAGGTTGCTTTCTTTGCTGATGAAGCAATGGAGAATAAGCTTGGTATTCATATGGTGCCCGCAGGAGAGGCTGCACAGCCTGTGCAGATTACGGAAACACCTCAGTGTAAAACATTTGAAAGCTGGAGCGGTGATATAACCTCGGTTAATGAGGATATGGATGTTTATGTTATCTGGAAGGATAGTCACGGCTATGTACCTTATGCAATAGATGCTGATAAGGATACGGTGACAGTTCGCTGCGGCAGTTGCGGCCATAGCTATAACGTAAGCTTCAGTTCAATAGTCAACAGCAAAACAGGCGATGAAAACTTTGATGAGTGTATTGATGTTGTAAATGACGGAAATATTAATGCCAAGGATTTTGCACAGCTTTTGAAGGATTTAGGTTAAACAGCAGACACCCACGATTTTTTTCGTGGGTGTCTTTTATAATTTTATATATAGGTCTTGTTAAATTGAATATAATCTGTTAATATAATATTATATAATTTAGCTGATTACAGAGGTGTAATATGGATTTAAAGAAAAGGCTTAATGAAGAAAAAAGCTTTAAACGAGTATTTATAGCTTCAATCGTATTTTATGCAGTTGCATTCGTGCTTATGATAGTCGGCACGTTTTTAGACCTTCAGATTGACAAAGCAGTTTTTTACCCGGAAAGTATTCTTGTTAAAGGTATTGAACAGTTCAGTCAGTTTGTTTATTGGGGTATGTGGGGTCCGATATTTACTGTTCTTATACTCAGCAGGCATGATCTTAACGAATCACTTGAAATTACAGGTAAGGTCATTCCGTTTATAGGACCTGTTGATAATACGCAGACTAAGGCTTATAAGGTTTGCAATACTATTTTCAATATTTTCACAGCAGTATTATTTTATGTGCTTTCTGTTATCGGATGGAAAAAGCTGGTTGAAAATGTGCTTAAAAATATTCTTGCAGATTTGGATATTGCTGATATGCCCCAGTGGTTTTACTTTATTGTATGTGCTGTGCTGAGTGCTGTTGTAATTCTTGCCTGCAGAAAAATTGACGAAGCCAAACTCAGAAAGCTTGAAGCGTTGGCACTTGCAGGTATTCTTCTTGGTATTTGTTACAAGCTTGTTGAGGAGTGCAAGGACATAACCGGTCGTGTCCGTTTTCGTGAAATGGTTGCATATTCAAACGGCAAGGTTGATGAAAGCGGAATGAGTAACGGTCAGAAGGCTGACCTTGAAAGAGAAATGCTCAAGTATACCAATTATGGTCAGTATGCACCATGGTATAAAAAGGGCAATGATATGATGATTTATAAGCATTCTAATTCATTCCCAAGCGGTCATACTGCCTATTGCTGTACAATGTTTTTAACATACCCGCTGTGCCTTGCTTTTGAAAAGCTTAAAAAATTCGCACCGTTTATGTTTGCTTTCAGTGCTGCTTATGTAATTCTTGTTGCTGTTTCAAGACTTGTAGCGGGCGCTCACTATTTAACAGATGTTGTTGTTGCTGCAGTTATTGGCTACACATTGTTCCTGATTGTTCATAAAATCTATACTATATTCACTAAAAAAGGAATAATCGGTTAAATTAAAAGCAGGTCACTGACCTGCTTTTAATCATTTATTCTTTTATTATTATGCTTTTACCTGTGTCGATAAGCTCCTTAAAGGTTGGATGTTCTTCAAGGGATTTATTTGGTGTGTGGAAAGTTAAATAAAGCTTATTATCCGCCTTAAAAATCATTCCATGTCCACCGTCGTTTGTGATGATTGGCGGAAGATGGATAAATTCACCATCAAGCTCGCCGTTGGATGATTTTGCAACGCACTGACAGTACATATGATTAACAAAGGTTGACCAGATTAAAAGCAGCTCGCCGCCGGTAGTTATGTACATAAATGGTCCGTCTGTAATGTAGTGTTCACCCGCAGGCTTTTTGTCAGCCCATTCAGGAGTTGAACCGCTGAACAGATAAACAGGCTCACCAACGCAGTGTGTTAAATCATTACTCAGTTTTATGTAACATACTGTGCCGTCAATTATCTGGGTGTGTTCGTGACAGAAAACAAGATACGGCTCGTTGTTCTTATTTATATAAAGTGTTCCGTCAAGACATTCCCATTCGTCAGGCGTGACTGCTCCTTTTGAATGGGGGCTGAATTCGCCTTCAGGACTGTCGGATTTTAAGATATATACACCTCTGAGTCCGTTTTCTTTTGTGAAAGTGGCAAACATATAATAGCTGTTATTATATTTGTGTACCTCAGGTGCCCAGTTGACCTCTCTGTTCATATTCCATTTTTCCGAGTTAAAGCATACCTTCGGCTCACTGAAATTAATCAAGTCCTTTGATGTGTAAACATCAAATCCGCTTACATTCTTGCCGAAGTCCTTTGCTCTTGTGCCGTAAAGATAATAGGTGTCACCTTCTTTTAAAACAAAAGGGTCACGAATGTTAATATCACTTTGTTTCATTTTATCACCTGAAATTTGTTCTTATTATTTTTTTAACCAGCTCAGTGGTTGGGAAATCGACGTAAATCATACCATAGTAAATATTGTTTTTCAACGGATATTTCATAAATTCAGGGTTAATATATTTTGAATTATTATATGGTCCTTTAAAACCACCTGCTGTTGAAAGGTAATTAATAATATATGTACCGTTGAAATCGGTCATTGAATTGAGAAATGGCATAATGCAATCGTGCCAGCGTGGCTTCGGTTTATATTTATACCGGTCCTGAATAACAAAGGTCATTTCGTTTTTACCATTTGTTTTCAGGGTGAGTGCTTCGGGAACCGCTTTATCCTGTTCTAACCATTTTGAAAAGTCAATACCTGTGTTATGCTGATTGTATTCATTGCTTTGGAGCATTCTGCAGCGTCGGATAAGAATTATCTTTCCCCGTGCTTCGTTCATAAGCGGACTTCTGTTTTCAAGGAACCATTTGTTTTTGTTATCCTTGATATAGCGATGAAACAGGATGTCAAAGCAATGCTCCATTTCGGTGCCGCTGTCATTTTTGAATTGAAATACAATGGTTTCACTTGGGTTTTCAGCTAAAAAACGGTAACATTTCTCAAGCACATCCGCCAAATCCATCTGTCTGCCGAAATGATTGGGTGTGTTAAAAGCCTTTGCTGCACCATGTACCATACCAAGTCTGCTGCCTTTGGACTGAACTCTGATGTCAAGTCCTCTTATTCCAATGCAGAGCTGTTCGTATATATTCAGGTTCTGGCATTTTGAAATGTGTGAAAACTGAACATATTTTGTCACACAGTCGTGCGTTCCGGCTAAATTAAGTCGAAGCACCTCTGTGTGATCGTCAATATTTTTCATCCATGATTTTAAATTCATATTTATCACCAAAAACACTATAACATTTTTGTGAAATAATATCAATTGAAAATATCAACTTATTATTCTATAATTAATTATATAAAGCCATTTTCAGGGGGATGTTATGTTAATTTTTTCAACCAAAGGCAAAATAACCACTGCCAACGATAAAACGAATCTTATCCACAGATTTGATGTGCCGGAAAATTTGGATAGGCTGATTATTAAATACAGCTATTCACCAAAGATATTAGAGAACAGAGAAAGAGCAGTTGCTGTAATACGTGATTGCTTTGATAAATATGATGAAACGCTTGTGGGAAAGCCTGCAGATTATCTGCCGGTAAAAAACCTGATAACAATTTCTGTTGATGAAAACGGCAAGTACCGAGGTGCTGCACACAGGCAGGCGAATGAGCAGGAGCATATTTTAAGCGAGGACTATGCATCACCGGGATTTATTAAGGGAAAGCCCGAAGCAGGCGAATGGGACATTATGTTAAATGTTCATTGTGTATGTTGTGATGTGGATTATGTAATCACTGTTGAAGGAGAGGTGGAGTAAATGAGTTATTTACCATGTGAACTGCACTGTCATACCCTGCACAGTGACGGAGCTTTCAGTGTTGAAGAGCTGCAGATGGCGGCAGTGGAGGATCATCTTTCTTTAATAGCATTGACAGACCATAATACAATGTCGGGCTGGGATGAGCTTGACGATTCTGTTGTTCCTGCAATAAGGGGCATTGAATGGACCACTTATTTCGGTCATATGCTTGTTTTGGGTGCAGGTGAATTTGTTGACTGGCGTGATGCTGTGCCTGATAACATTGACGAAAAAATAAAGCAGATTAAAGCCTGCGGAGGCTTGGTCGGTGTGGCTCATCCGTATCAGATGGGATCTCCTGTCTGCACAGGCGGAAGATGGGAATTCAATGTCAGGGATTGGAGCAATGTGGATTACATTGAAATCTGGCACGAGGATATGAACAAAATCAGCAGTGAAAATGTCAAATCTGTGGAGCTTTGGACTTCATTGCTTGACAAAGGCTGCAGGCTTGCTGCAAGCTATGGCAGAGATTGGCACAGACCCGAAAGCAAGGGTCATTATGGCTGCACCTATATTGATATTGAAGGTGCTCCTACTCCTCAGAATGCACTCAGAGGAATAAGAATGGGAAAAACTGTTGTTTCAACAGGCGCTAAATTCTTTTTCAGAATTCACAGACACGGAAATACATATACAATCGGTGACACAGTGAAAAGAGGAAATTATACTTTCAGCTTTTTTACCGATCTTCATTCACGTGAAAAGGATGCAGGTGAAGAATCTGTTGTTTATAAGACAATAAAGGTTATTTCAAACGGCGGAAAGGTTGTGCTTGAAACCCGATATAATGAAAAGCACGTTATGCTGAAAATGGAAAAAAAGCACTGGTATCGTGCAGAACTTTGGGGAACTGTTGACGGTGAGTCTGTTCCTCTTGCCATCACCTCGCCTGTTTATTGCGAATAAGGCTGGCAGAATTTGAAAAATTAACACGAATTTAACATGAACTGTATTATAATTTAACTCTATATATTTATTATATGAGCTGATTTTAAAAACAAGGGGCGGGAATATGACAATATTTAACATTTTGACCCTTATAGGCGGACTTGCACTTTTTCTTCTTGGTATGAACACAATGGGTTCCAGCCTTGAAAAAATGAGCGGAGGTAAGCTTGAGGGAATACTTGAAAAAATGACCAACACCAGAATAAAGGGTGTTTTGCTTGGTATGGTTGTTACGGCTATAATACAGTCGTCAGGTGCGGTCACGGTTATGGTAGTCGGCTTTGTTAACAGTGGTATTATGGAGCTTAGTCAGGTTATCGGCATTGTTATGGGTGCGCATGTCGGTACAACAGTTACTGCCTGGATTTTGTCGCTGGCGGGTATTGAGGGTACAAATATTTTTCTGAGTCTTTTAAAGCCAAGCTCTTTTGCTCCTATTCTTGCATTTGTGGGCATTATTCTTGTAATGTTCTTTAAAAATGAAAAGAAAAAGACCGTCGGCTCTATTTTTCTGGGCTTTGGTACACTTATGATCGGTATGACAACTATGAGTGATGCTATGGCGGTGCTAAAGGAAATTCCTGAATTTACAAGTATTTTAACTAAATTTTCAAATCCTCTGCTGGGTGTTGCGGCAGGTGCGATTTTAACAGCAGCTATTCAGAGCTCATCTGCATCAGTAGGTATTCTTCAGGCACTTTCAACAACAGGTGCAATTTCCGTAGGTGCGGCATTCCCGATTATTCTTGGTCAGAATATCGGCTCCTGTGTTCCTGTTTTGCTGTCATCAATAGGAACAAATAAAAACGCAAAAAGAACAGCAGGTGTTTATCTTTCCTTCAGTGTTATAGGTGTTATTGTTGCCATGGCACTTTTCTATGGTGCTGATGCATTGTTTGGCTTGCCTTTTATTCAAAATACGGTCAGTCCTGTCGGTATTGCTGTTATTCACACATTGTTCAATGTGTTTGCCACAATAATTCTATTCCCCTTCGGCAAGCAGCTTGAAAAGCTTATGTGCTTAATTATTAAGGATAAGAATGATGATAAAAAGTCAGAGAAATCCGGAAAGTCAGCAGAAACAGCACTTGTTGATGAAAGATTTATTATCACTCCGTCATATGCACTTGACAAAACCAAGGAAAAGTGCGATGAAATGGCAGTTCTTGCACAGAAGAACATCTTGCTGTGTCTTGATTTTATTAAGATGTATAACAGAAGTAAGGATGAAAAAATCAAATCGAATGAAAAGCTTATTGACAATTTTGAGGATGAGCTTGAAACATATCTTGTAAGAATCAGCACAATGGATTTAAGTGTTTACGATTCTATGCGGCTCAGCAAGCTGTCACACGCAATCGGTAATTTTGAGCGTATCGGTGATTACGGTGTTAATATTTTAAAAACCAAGCGTAAAATGCATAAGGACAAAATACATTTCAGCGACGATGCCAACAGAGAGCTCGATATAATGGCTCGTGCCGTTAAGGAAATAGTAGAAAATTCAACCTCAGCCTTCATCAATGATGATATTGAGCTGGCGCGGACAATTGAACCGCTGGAGCAGGTTATCAATAATCTTAAGGCAGAGCTTCGTGCAAAGCACTCCAAGCGTATGGAGGAGGGTGAATGTTCTGTCGAAAATGGTATGCTGTTCTTTGATATTGTAAATTCCTTTGAGAGAATTGCTGATCACTGCTCAAATCTTGCTGTCTGTATTATTGAGCTGTCACAGGGAAGCTATCAGACACACAGTTATCTTAAAGGTGTTAAGACTGCTGAAAATAAAACCTTTATGAAGAACTTTGAAAACTATCTTAATAAATATTCATTGCAGTAAGGTAATGTGTTATGGAAGAAAAGCAACTTGTATATATTGTTGAGGATGATACATCTATCCGTGAGCTTGAAGTGTACGCACTTAAGAATGCATCGTTTGAGGTATCAGGTTTTGCCGATGGCAGGGAGCTTATGACTGCTATGGAAGGCAGAGTGCCGGATATCATACTTCTTGATATTATGCTGCCTAATGAGGATGGACTTGATATTTTAAGCAAAATCAGAAATTCTGCACTTTACTGTAATATTCCTGTTATTATGGTTACAGCAAAAACAAGTGAAATTGATGCAGTAAAGGGACTTGATATGGGGGCAGACGATTATATTACAAAGCCCTTTGGCGTAATGGAATTGGTGTCAAGAGTAAAAGCAATACTGCGCCGTCTTGACCGAGGCAAAAAAAACGTGCTCAGATACAAGAGTATTTTGCTGGACGAAAACAGACATACTGTCCTTGTTGATGGTGCTGAGACAGAGCTTACATATAAGGAATATGAAATTTTAAAACAGCTTATCAGAAATGAGGATATCGTTTTGTCACGTGACAGGCTTATGGAAATTGTGTGGGGATACAATTTTGAGCAGGGCAACCGAACAGTTGATGTTCATATTCAGTCCCTGAGGAAAAAGCTTGGCAGTGCCGGAGAATATATTAAGACTATAAGAAATGTCGGTTACAAGGTTGGTGATTAAATGACAGGACAAACCTTGAAAAAACTGCTCGCATTCGGAGCTTTTCTTATATTTTTAACAGCATTGCTTATTGTTCTGGTATTTCAGTCCTATATTGATGTGCTCAGCAGCAAAAAAATAGCAGAGCTTGCTGTGGCTGTTCTTGCGGTGTTGGTTTCAGCAGTAGTGTGTGCAGTGCTTGTAAGCCTTAAAATAACAAAAAGTATTGTTGAGCCCATAGAAAGACTTGGAAAAAATCCTGATAATCTTGAAGCGCTGAAAGGATTCCGAGAGCTGCAGCCATTTATTTCTGAGCTTAAAGCACAAAAGAAAAAGCAGAAAGCACTAAGCAAGCAAAAAAAGCAGTTCACGGCTAACCTCTCTCACGAGCTTAAAACACCGCTTACATCTATTGCAGGCTATGCCGAGCTTATTGAAACAGGTATTGCCAAGGATGAGGACATTAAGCCGTTTGCTGCAACAATAAGAAAGCAGGCACTTCGCCTTGTATCAGTAAGCGAGGATATTATAAAGCTGTCACAGCTTGAGGAAAATGATGAAGAAAATACTGTAAGCTTCACTTCGGTTGATATTTATGAAATTGCAGGCAGATGTGTAGAGGCTTTGTCCATTAATGCCAAGCTGAGGGATGTTACAATTTCACTGAATGGGGAAAGCACCTTGGTTAACGGAAATCCATCCCTGCTGGAAGAGCTGATTTATAATCTTTGTGATAACGCAATAAGGTATAATAAGGATAACGGCAGAGTAGATGTTAATATTTTATCTGATGAAAAGGGCGTAACGCTGGTTGTTGAGGATACAGGAATAGGTATTGAAGAAAAGTATCAGCAGCGTGTTTTTGAACGTTTTTTCAGGGTTGATAAAAGTCGGAGCAAGGAAACAGGCGGTACAGGCTTGGGTCTTGCGATTGTTAAGCACATTGCCCAGTTACACGAAGCAGAGCTTAATGTTGACAGTAAATTAGGCTATGGCACGAAAATATCCATATTTTTTAGTAAATAAAATCAAAAAATCTATTGAAAAATATTGCGTTTTAGTATATTATAGAAAAGTAATATACTGTAGAGGTAATACACTGTAAAAAGGGGAATTTATATGAAACGCAAATCAGGACTTAAAACACTTAATATTATTTTATCAATTGTTCTTGTTGTGTGTATCGTTGCAACAGTTGTAATGGTTTCTAAGCCGGTTAAGGTTGAGAACACAACAACAGAGGAAAATACCGGTGACGTTGCAGTAATTGATGCTTTTGCAGCAGGTACATACGGCGGAAAGGATTTCCAGTCAATTGAGGATGTTGTTAATTATTACAACGAGTGTTATGCATACACAAAAACTTTAACGGCTGAATATGATGAAAACGGCGAAACAAAGACATATTACAAGCTTGTTGGTGATGAGCATCTCAATATTTCAAATCTTCTTGTTGAGGGTAAGTCAAATTCAATGCTCGACAGTCTTGTTCCCAGTATCGCAGGCGGCTTGTTCAGCGGTAACGTAATCGGTTTATCACCTTCAGGCAACCGTGCTCGTGACCTTGATACAAGAGCAGATGGTGCTATGGATTGTACAGTATCTCATTTAACTGCTGATGATGTTCTTGAAGCAAATGTTGTTGATAACAATGATGGTACTATCAATATCACAATTCAGCCTAAGGCTGCACTTCTTTCAATGCCGGGTGAAGATTCACAGGGTCGTTTCTTCAACTCTCTTGGTGATATTTCATCAGTAGTTTCATCAATTGATGTTCTTTCATTCTCAAGCGGTACAGTTGATGACAACTTCGTGGTTGACTATAAGGGCGGCACAGGTACTGTTACAATCAATACTTCAACAAACGAGATTACTGCCGGTGATTTTGAAATGAAGGTTCACATTAATGTTAGCCATGCTAATGTTGCAGTTCTTAAGGATAAGAGTGCTTCACTTGATATCTCTTATACAAACCATTATCCTGCTGATGATCAGTACCTTATGGACTCAAGAAAGATTACAAGAAAGTAATTGAATAAATCAAATAAAAGGCTGTCTTTGTGACAGCCTTTTTGTTATTGACGAGGATGAATATGATTGAAAAAAGATTAAAGGAGCTTTACAGCAGAGCCTGTCAAAGAGATTATACTACCTTCAGTGAATTCCTTAATATGGAGGAGCAGAGTGTGCTTGAAAACAGTGACCTGCCCTGTGTGAAATTCGGCGGTTATCCAACGGCAGAAAGAATAGTTGCTGCTTTTGGTGATCATTCCGACACAGCAGATTTTCCTGTTGCATTGCTGCAGATTTCACCTGTTTCCGAAAAATTTTCGGATAACTTGACGCACCGTGATTTTCTGGGTGGACTTATGAATTTGGGCATTAAGCGTGAGCTGCTTGGTGATATACTTGTGAATGGTAACACCGCCTATTTATTCTGCCTTGAACAGATAAAGGATTATATAATACAGAATCTTACGAGGGTTAAACATACAACGGTGAAAATTAAAACGCTTGATGAATTGCCTCAGGGTGCGGTTAGTGAGCCGAAAAGTGCTGAGCTTGTTGTTCCTTCGCCCAGACTTGATGCAGTCATCAGTGCAGTATATAAGCTATCAAGAAAGGATAGCTGTAATCTGATTAATAGTGACAAGGTTTTCATTAACAGCAGGCAAATAAAAAATACCTCCTGCCGTATTAAGCAGGAGGATATAATATCCGTTCGTGGATGGGGACGCTTTAAATTTGTCAGCGAACTGAGAACAACTAAAAAAGACAGGCTTGTGATATTACTTAATCTTTATTAAAGTATTCCTCAGGCGGCTCTTCATCATTATCAAATTTGCCATCAAGAGCATCCAGACAAAGGTCTACAAAATCTGTATCCATCTCGCTTGGGTCCTTGGCCAGCTCTTCGTCAATCATTTGGTGCAGCTCTGCCTCTGAAAACCAGTCGCCTGTATCCTCAAATACAATATATTTGAATGTTTCAAGATCCATTAATCTCATCCCTCTTTCGATAATAAAAAAGTGCGTGACAGAGCCACGCACAAAAAACACCGACTCGATGTCGCCAAACAAAGTTAAACAAATTCCGATGGAATATTGCCTAAAAAGCCGGTATTTTTATCAAAAGATAAAAACTATTCCATTAGAATTTATTATTAACTTTGTTTGGCACGTTTATTATATCATTATATTAATTTATAGTCAACAACGAAAAAGTGCACGATATTCAGTCGTGCACTTTTTTGCTATTTCAGTTCTTGATACATTGTGTAAATGTCATTTTCGGTAAGCGGTATCGGATTTCTTGTCATCAGCATGGACATACTTTTTTCAGTCAGCTCTCGTATTTGTTCATCTGTGGTGCAGCCGATTTCCGTAAGTGTGGTTTTCATTCCCATTCGCTTTTTCATGGCAGATATTTCATCCGCCATTGCATAAGGGCTTTCAAAGCCGCAGTCCTGTGCAAGTGCCGTGATTCGTCCGTCAGCATCAGCATTATCTGCATTGAATTTTATGAAATAATCAAGAGTGAAGGCACAAGCCTCTCCGTGCGGAACACCGTAAATATTCGTCAAAGGGAAAGAGCAGGCATGTGAGCCTGTTGTGCGGGGATGTGAAAAAGCTACACCCGCAACAATAGACGCCTCTGCCATCTTCTCTCTTGCTGTTAAATCATTTGGATTATTATATGCTTTTTCAAGCCACTCAAAAACAAGCCTTGCACTGTAAATTGAGCATGCTGTGCAGACAGGCTGATGAATTGTTGCCCAGTAGCTCTCAACAGCATGCGCCAGAACATCAAGTCCCGTTGATGCTGTAATCTGCTTTGGTACGGAAAGTGTAAGCTCAGGGTCGATGACTGCAATTTTAGGATACATTGCAGGGTCATTCATCGGGTTTTTGATATTCAGCTTAACGTCCGTTAAAACAGAAATATTAGTCACCTCGCTTGCAGTTCCTGAGGTTGTGGTAACAGCAATCATTGGGATTACTTCATCCGTATTAATTGCTTTGCCGCCTGTATGATATGAACGTATAACATCATTGCCCTTTGCAATGGCACAGGCAGCCTTGCAGCAATCCATCGGTGAGCCGCCGCCGAGTGCTACAGCAAAGTCTGCATTAAGCTCTCTCATAAGCTTAACACAACCATCAACATTTTCAGTTGTCGGGTTTGGACGAACATTGCTGAAAATGCCTTTAATCAGTCCATCACTCATATCAACAAATTTATCAGCAATGCCGTTTTTTGCAAAGCTGTTTGAGCAAACAAGAATACCCCTTGTTCCTCCTATTTCATTAATATATTTTTTTATATCTCTTCTTTTGCCGTTTCCGAAAACAAGCTTAACCGGCAGATTAAATTCCCATTCCATAAATTGTCACCTCTGCTTAATAGTTTATCATTTTTATCTATAGTAATCAACAAATTATTGAAATTTGGTGTGTTTAGGGCGTCTGCAACCATTGGTTGCGTAAAAATATCGGTAATGTAAAGCGTGGTTTGTAGTAATTTATCCTGATTTTAGTTAGAATTTGGTTGTAGCTGAGGAAAGCGAAAATAAAAACCAATTAACGAACAGGAGATAATAAATATGAAACAGAATTTAACAGTAACAAAATCAGAGCACTTTGGCATAGCAAGAAAGATTGTATCAAATATGACCAGCGAAAGTTGGGAAACTATCCCGCACGCAGTTATTACCTTTGAGCCGGAGGTAAGTGAATTTTTAAAGGTGGTTAAGGAAATCAATAAGGATGCTGATAAGGAAACAAAGCTGACGCTTAACACAATAATGCTGAGGGTGATTGTTGAGGGTCTCAAGGCGTGCCCCATTCTTAATTCACATATTGATTTTAACAGAAGGCTTGTGAGAGGTAATGTAAAGACCTTTGAAGAAATCAACATATCAATGCCTATGATACTGAAGAGCGGTGAAATGATGACAATCAATATGCATGATATGCACACTAAGACAATGTCACAGATGAGAGATGCAATTGCTGAAAATGCAAGACGTGCAAATAATTCCGATATGAATGAGGTTATGTTTGAGGTGTCTCTCGACAATACTTTAACAGGTCTTGCACAAGGCAAAGTTGTTCAGACAATTAATCGTCTTATTGGTTCTAAAACAGGAAAGCATAAGGTTAAAACATTAAAAGGAAAAGCGAAGAAGGAATATTATTCCATACCGAAGAATGACAGGCTCACAAAGCATGATATTGAGCAGGGCACAATTACTGTGTCAAACCTCGGCTCAATATGCAGGGACTGGGATGGTGTCTGCACTTTGCTCGAAATCATTCCGCCGCAGGTTTGTGCGATTGCAATCGGCTCGCTGCAGAAAATGCCTGTTGTTAAAAATGATGAAATTGTTGTTGGTACAAAGCTGCCGCTTACAATTGCTTTTGATCACAGAGCACTTGATATGGGTGATGTTACGCCGTTTATCAACAAGCTTAATGAAATATTCAGAAACCCTGAAATGATTAAGGAATGGGTATAATAAAAAAGGTGCAGTCTTTTGACTGTACCTTTTTTATTGTTATTTTGATTTTTTCTTTTTAATAAATAATCTTATTCCGGTAACGGCTGCGGCCAAGATGGCAGCTCCCGCCGTGCCGCCTATAATACCGGGCAAAAACTTGGTCTTATATTCGTAATATCCGTGCTTATCTTTATAATCCGGCTTAACCTCGTATCCGAGAATATCATCAGCCTTAAGGATTTCTGTTTCAAAATCGGTTAAATCGTTTTCGTGCAGTGTGATTGTTCTCGCACCGTGATTCCAGCCATAGCTGTAATAGCCTGCCGCAGGAACAGCACAAAGCTTGATTCCGTCAAACTCTCCAAGATAGTCATTTGGATGATCGTGACCAAAGAATGCACCTATGACATCACCCTGGTTTTTCCAGGTTTCAAACTGATCATGCTCAACATCAGCAGGGCAAGGACCCTCCTCAAAGGCTCCTTGCAGAATGTTCGATGAGGCTTTCCAATATTTATCCCTGAACATAGCAGTGTTTCCGTGAACATAGCCGTCTTTTCCGGACTCCGATGAGTCAGCAAGCTGATAAACTTCAGGCACTGCAATGTGCTGGAAAAGAAGTGAAGGCAGCGGAGTACCGCCGTTTGCTGCCTTAAGCTCATTTGAGGTTTTAATATACCAATCTCTCTGGTCAGGCTGAACAAATCCATATCCGTTTTCATAATATGGATTTGAATCCATCATCCAGAGGTTGAAAATATCTTTAGTGCCTGTATGATCTTTAATTAAAAGATTGTATGTACCGCAGCCTGTCATTTCCTCCCCTTCAATTGCAAGGCAGGAGGGGAATTCCTGATAAACTGAGAGCATAAATTCCTTTGCATCCTCTTCTGTCAGGCCATTGCTTTTGTGGCAAAGACCCTCGTGGTCATGATTTCCGTAAACAATAGCAAACGGAACATTCCTTTTGTCAACAGGCTCAATTAATTTGCGGATTGCAGTAGCGGTTTTTTCCTTTGTAACACCCTTCCACCAGCCGGCCGTGTTGTCGCCAAGGAAAACAACAAGGTCAGGTTTAACCTCATCAAGGGTGTTGTTTAAAATGTCCAGCATTTCCTTTTGCGGTTTGTCAGTGTCCTGAGTGTCTGCAATAGCAAGAATTTTAAATTCGCCATTTTCATTAAATTTAAGCTCCATAGCTTCCTCCCTGTTCTGCTGTGCAGACTCTGCGAATGCTGTTAGCGGAGTTGTAGCCGCAGCGAGCATTGCACAGCTCATAAGTATAGCTGCTGCCTTTTTTAAGATTTTCATAATTCTCCCCCTGTAAAGCAATAATACGTTATTTATATTCTATATTATTTTTAATTTTAAAGCAAGTGAGGTGAAGGAGAAAATTAGTTTCCATTAAAAAAAGAGGTGTATTCCTACACCTCTTTTTTTATTTATTCAGAAATTATTTCTTGTCAGCAATAGCAGCCTGTGCAGAAAGGAAAAAACAATGGGGTTTTTTATGAAATCGCTGTTACTCTCATTCTCTTTCCTATGTAATGAGGAAATCTGCTCGATTTCCTCTAACCTGATAATTGCCCGTCCCTTTCTACCATCAGCAGTAAATGTCGCCTTGGCATCAACCGTTCCGTGTAAATGAATATACCAGTCAAAGGTCTTATCCGTTGTCGGCGTTACTCTATACACGAATTGATTGATAACATCCCTGCTAATCTTTGTGCCGCTGAAATCAATCAGCGTATTCAGCGTCTTAATAATCTCGTCAAGCTCTAAACCTCTTGTCGGCTGTTTATCAGTATCCGCAGATTTTAACTTGTCCTGAAGCTGCTGAATTTCTGTATCAATCGGCACACGCATATTTTGATATTCTTCTTTTGACAATTCTCCGTCCGCCCGCATCGCAATGAGATTTGTCAACCGGGTCTGCGCTTTATCCAATTTTGTCTGCAAAGCAATCGCATCAGAATAGCTGTTGCTCCCTCTGTCCTCTTTATAATACCTCTTAATAAGGTCTATTGCAATAAGAACAGATTGTTTCCGGCTCTGCCACAAATGTTCTAACAGCTCTTTCGCCATAAAGTCGAGTTTCCAGTCTGTTATCATTTTTATATCGCAGTAGCCATCCGTATCAAGACCAAGTTCAGCTCTTTTCCTCTTTGTACCATTATTAAGCTGATTATAGCACTGATAACCATACGAAGTCCCTCCGTCTTTTTTAGTGTGCCACCGATTTTTACGGAAAGACGAACCGCAGGAACATCTTAATTTGTTGACCCAAATATCTTTTGAGTCCCGCTTGCTGTGGGTTGTTTTTTCTGTGGATACCAGAGAAGGTTTCATTCTGCTCATTCGTATCTGTTGTGCCTTATCCCAAACCTCTTGTGAAATAATAGCGGGGAAATCTCCCTCTACATATTCATAAGTAGACATATCCAAGTTGTTGATGCGCTTTTGCTCCAAGAAGTTATTGCTTCTGGATTTATTGTAACACTTCGTACCTGTGTATGTGGCATTACGGATAGCCCGCATTATATTAGATACACTCCATTTCACAAGCCCTGATGCAGTTTTCCTTTTTCTTTCCGTCAGTATCTTAGCAATCTTCATTGATCCATAACCTTGTAAATAAAGATCAAATATCATTTTGACTGTCTCGGCTTGTTCTTCATTGATAACATAGGTGTCTCCTGCCCGGTCATATCCGAGGATATTTCCATTGCCATAAAGGACACCATTATCACGACTGATTTTCTGACCTGCTTTTACACGCTCAGAAGTCTTGCGGCTTTCTTCCTGTGCCAGTGTTGCCATCAATGACAATCTCAATTCGCCATCGCCGTCCATTGTCCAAATATTATCATCAATAAAAAACACTTCAACGCCTATCCCTTTTAACTCTCTTGTTACTACGAGAGTATCTACAACATTACGGGCAAATCTGCAAACCTCTCTGGTTACGATTAAATCAAACTTCCCGTGTTTCGCATCATCAATCATTCTTAAAAAGGCAGGGCGTTTTTTTGCCTGCGTTCCAGTAATTCCTTCATCAATATACCGTTCGCAGACTGTCCAGTTTGGATGATATTTGACTTGGTCGTCATACCATTGTAACTGATTTTCTAACGCAGAGAGCTGTGCTTCGTGTTCCGTGGAAACACGACCATAGATTGCCACCAGCCTTTCTCTGTTCCTATCAAACAAGGAATAATCAGTAAGTTTAAATCTGTAATTGTACTCGTTTATTGCTGTATTCATAACGATACCTCCTTAATTTCAGCTACATTGTAGCCAATTTCAAGCCGCTTGTGAAATGTGCAAATCTTGATGACGCATTATATTTGCATAAGTAGCTTGATTGATTTTTCCCATTTCCAGAAGTATCTCTATCAATTTCAGTGCAGCATAATGGTTGTCTAATTTAAACTCATGCACTTTTCTTCCTCCCTTCCAAAGCTAAACTAATTGACAGCGCATCGTCAACAGATACCATAAAACGCCTGTCCAGAGTTCCTATGAACATCTGCAGGCGTTGCTTATCAATCGTGCGTATCTGTTCTAAAAGTACGACTGAGTTTTGAGTCAAACCTGAAAATTCATTTATATTTTTATGTGTAGGCAATCTGCTTTTTGTATGCGATCTACTTGTAATAGCGGCAACAATGACCGTGGGGCTATGCTTGTTCCCGATATTATTAGAAATGATAAGTACGGGGCGTATTCCACCTTGCTCCGAGCCTATAACTGGATTAAGGTCGGCATAATAAATATCGCCCCGCTTTATTTTTCTTTCCATATGTGTATGACCTCCTATCTTATTTAGGCAAACACGATCTGCCTATGTAAGCAGTCAAACACAAGGAAGTTTTTAAGGTCGAGAGAGTATAAACAATTCTCTGCTTCAATGACCGCCTTGTGTTTGACTATATATGAATAGGAGCATTTTTATTTGTCCTCGACGCCCCAAAATGCCAATGCGCTAAAATGCGCAGGGAAGTCGCCAAACGGTCAGCAGCGAACTGACTCCACGGGTGTTTCCCCCTCTGACGGTCTGCCAGAGCCGCCCTCATTGCCTGCGACGGATTGATTACCGTTCGGACTGTGACTGGACGGGAGTACCATAGTTCTCTTTGTGGGTTATGGCGTAATCGGGAGCTGCCCGATATTTTGAGTCGGTAAGAAATCGCTCACCACCTTTCATCGCTTTTCTGCTTGTCGGCAGGTCTTGGCGTACCGCTGCACACGCTTATGCTCATCACAATCACAAAGAGGAAGTATTTGGCGAATGGGTATTCACTTTTCAAGGAACATTCCCATTTTCGCCACACAAGGAAAATGGGATGAGAGATTTTTGCCTCTCATCCCATAGCCCGTGGCAACGCCCGTTTTTGGACACTATTTCAAAATTTTTTTAATTTTTTTCTTAAAACGCTGCATCCGCTTATAAACAGTCTGCTCAGATAATCCGAGCAGATCAGCTATTTCACTGGGCTTATAGCCCTGCAACCGCATCAGGACAATCTGCAAGGTCAGCTTGTCCACCATGATAAGAGCCTGATGGAGCTTCTGGTTTTCAATGCTGTTAAGCAGGTCGTCAACGCTTCTTATTTCGGGCAGTTCCGCATCGGCTTCCATTTCCTCAAGGTATGTAGCCACATCCTTTAGTCTCTGATAAAACCGTCTGTCCGAGTTGAATACTTCCCAATCGTGAACACGGAGCTTTTCAATGGTATCTTCATCAACGCCTAAGCTCCGCAATTTATTTTCTTCGGCTTCTTTCCAGAGCCGCCATTTCTTTTCTTCTTTGGCTTTGTTATAAGCCATATCGTTCCCTCCAATCTGAATTTTTTTGAAAATCCAGATTGGTCGGTGGAGAGCGACAGCCTACTCTGAAAAATCCTTTGTGTCGTGTTCGGACAAAAAACGACAAAAGAAAAACCGCAAAGGCTGTCGGAGCAATGCGGTTATAGGCTAAAAATATTCTATTAAGTAGAAATTTGACTTCTACTTTTAGGGTGCAAATCCCCCTTACAAAAGTGAGGATTTTTTTAACGGATTATCCTCATAAATCCATAATGAGATATATGTAGCTGCTGCTTCGGATAAGCAGCAGTGCGGTGGATTTACACCATCGCATAAAAAATCCCTCCAAACTCAAACGGGCTTGAAGGGATTTTCGTGATGATTTTATTTTAAGCGTGACAAATGACACCCACCAAAAGCACCGTTTTTTTTATTTGGCGGGCTGCCTTGAATTATTCCTTTTTTCCTCCACCTGCATCTGCAACTGACCTTTCTTCAATCGAAATACCACATCCGCCTGCCTTGCCAGTTCATTCGAGTGTGTCACGATAACAACGCATTTGTTCATCTGATGAGCGCACTCCTTTAGGATGGCGGTTATATCTGCTGCGGTATCCTCATCAAGATTTCCCGTCGGCTCGTCGGCAAGAATGACCTTTGCATCAGAAGCCAACGCACGGGCAATCGCCACACGCTGCTGCTGACCGCCTGATAATTTCAGCACATTCCTTTTGCTTTCTTCATCCGTGAGTCCTACACGCTCCAAAATGGGTAATGGCGGCAGCTTTGATGTCAAAGCCACATTTTCCTTTGGCGTTAAATAATCAATCAGATTATAGCTCTGGAAAATAAATGCTATGTTGTTCTTACGGTGGGCTGAAAGCCCCATTTTCTCAATATCCTGACCGTCATACAAAATCTGTCCGTTCGATGGGCTGTCCAAGCCGCCTATCAGGGAAAGCAATGTCGTTTTGCCACAGCCTGACGGTCCGAGAATAGCGTACATTTTCCCTTCTTCAACGGAAAGACTTACACCTTTTAGTACCTTTCTTTTATTTTCATAGGCGTACTCAATGTTATTGAGTTCCATAATATTCATATTGATTACCTCGTTTCTTCTTTGATGGATTTTACAGTTATATCAGGTCAAACTTACTCCATTTGCGAGAGTATTTGCTTTGGCTTAAAGCGCAGGGCGGGTATGCAGGATACTATTACCGCTATAATCAGCAGGATACCTCCTGCGACTGCCACCAGAGCGAAATGCTGCGGTGTGACAACCACATTCTCCGCCGCCTTTCCAAAGAGAGTGCCAAGCGTTCCCGCTACCTGCCTACTGGATAAGTAAGCCAGCGGGAATGCGGCAACCGCTATCAGCGCAGTTTCAAGCACATACTGTAAGATTACAGAAGGCTTTGCGATACCGACAGCAAGAAGGATACCCATTTCCCGTTTCCTGCTCCGTATGGACATTGACAAGATAAGGATAATCAGCACCATACTCACAACCGTGATAACAACGATAAGTGTAGTAATCAGTATTCCAGTATCAGAAAGAGAACTGGAAATGTTTTGATAGACCTCATCGTTGGCAGTGATAATAAAGTTGTCCCAGTTAATTGAGGAAATGTTCTGTACTTCTTCGATAATATTATTAAGCTCCGCAGCATCTGAAACATAAAAATCTGCCTCTTGAATTTTGTTGCCATCTTCATAATTAACAGCCATTTCTTTCATTGCATTGTAGCTGCAAAAAGCATAATCGGTGTAATCCCATAGTGTAGCAGCATCATACATGGTCGCCTCATCATCTTTATCTGCCAGAACGTCAAAGATACCCACAAGTTCCATCTCCACTTCGGGATCGTCTGCGTAGGGATTGTTGATACCGGATACTTTATCCCCTAACTTTAGCCCATTCTTTTCGGCACGATCCCTGCTGAGAATAAGTCCATTCGGCATATCTTCCGTAATATGAGTTCCCTCTACCAATTCAAACCGCCCAGATACGAACAACTCGTTATATTCTGAATTGAGAGAACCATAAGTATAAAAGCTGTTGTTAACATCTTCTGTAACGATACTTTCACCTGATTGGGTATAGTAATAAGGCATAGAGACAACCGCTGCATCATATCCCGCAACTCCATCTACAGAGGAAATTTCTTGAAGCATTTCCTCGGATATAAATTCCTGCGTACTATAGGAACCACCGTCACCGCTTGCCCAACCGCCTGTGGACAAGTTTCTTTCTACTGTAAAACTCGCTCCCGTTGTTCCACGGACTTCCTCTGTCTGTTCTTCCTGCGCATCTGCGATAGCAAGTCCTGACAGTACCAGAGTTGTGATGGACAGAAGTAGGCAGAATATGAGCAGCGTCTTTTTCCATTTTCGGACTGTATATAAAATCGCTCTTATTCCTAAATTCATTGTGCGCCTCCTAACTCATTTGCGATAAAATGTTCTTTGGTTTCATTTTCATAATCGGATATGCGGCAAGTGCAGTGGAAGCCAGACAAAGCACCACTCCAAATCCCCATACAAGCGCATAGTCCTCTGCTGAAACATCTACCACAATTTCCGATAATCCCAAGTCCTCGGTGGACGGTTGTTCTGTGCTTTCCGTCTCATCGGTCAGCTCAACCGTTTCATAGGTTTCTGCTGTAACCTGCGAAAGAAGCCTGCTCCCGATCTGGTCAGAAATTGCCGAGCTTGCTCCATAGGAAATAAGCAGGGCAATCACAGCCACAATCAGAACTTCCAAGAGATACTGCATCAGCACAGCACCTTTTGAAATACCCATTGCCAGATAAACACCCGTTTCGTGAACACGCCCACGCAGCCTCAAAGTCAAGAACAGAGCAAGTACCAAAAAGCAGATGACAGATACGACCGCTATGGCAATAAAAACGATATTCTGTAAGCCTTCAAGCGACTCTTTTGCGTTTTGGTAGTCATTATCATATCGAGTCAGCGTACAGTTGTCCCAATTCACACCTTCAATTTCCTCAACCTCTGCCATAATGCGGTCAAGTTCGTCAGGATCATTCACATAAAAATCCCCGTACTGGACACTTGTTTCTCCCTCTGTTCCATAGAGCAGATAAGACACAGTAGAGAGGTCGGTAAACACAATGTTATCGTACAAATCATAAGACGGAGCGATACCGATGGAGTCCTGCTCCTTTGTGTTCGTAAAAATTCCCGCCACGGTTGCGCTAATTGTACGGTTTTCGTCTGTGACATCTGTAAGCCGCATAGTATCGCCCACAGACAGACCGTTTCGCTCGGCAAATTTTTCGTGAATAAGTACACTGTTTTTATTTGCTGATGTAATGGCAGTACCTTCTACCAACTCAAAGCCGCCATCTGTAAAATAGCTGTCAATGTCCGAGTTCGTATTTGCCACAATCCGTCCGGCGTTTTCGTATCCTTCGGGAACCTGCGCCGCATCCTCCGTGTTAATCTCCAGAAGGTTTCCGTCCGCATCAGAATAATTGGCATAAGAGTAAGAACGAAGCGTATAATTCCCACTTAATCCGTCTATGGACAAAATCTGATTTAGCGTATCTGCTGTGATACCTGTTTCTAACTGCCTTGCATTGATGGTAAAGTATCCCATCAGAGCTTTCTTAATGTTGGCGTTCGCTGTCTCTGTCGCAGACTGAATAGAAAGACAGGTCAGCATCAGCGTTGCCATTACAAGCAAAAAGGCAAGAAGCGTTACTGTTTTTCCTTTCTTCCGCACTAAGTACAGACACGCCCGTTTTACTAAATTCATGTTTCAGCCACCTCATTTTTTCTGTGATGAATACTTGTTTGCGTATAAGCCACTTTTGCACCTCCTATTTTTACGCAAGTGTGAATGAGTATGCCCCCGTTAGAGCTTGCTCTGACCGGGAACATCATAAAAATACAAAAGAAAAGTGGAGTTAAGGTGGAGTTGAGGAGTATTTTAGGTGGAGCTGTCCATACAGCGAAAAAAACCGAGGGGCTTTCGTAAAGAAAACCTCTCGGCTATGTAAAATAAATTTATTCGATTGCCTATCCCGACAACTTAGGATTTGTATTGACGGTATTTTTTAGGATTTATCTTAGGTATTATAATTGATAGAATAACCATTATTGCAATTATCCCAAGTCCAACACATAAAACAAAATCATTGTGATTAAAGCTGCCGTATAATAAAAGAAATGCTCCTATTCCGCAGAAAACAACGCATTTTCCAAACAAATGACATATTGCTTTCTCATTGTATGTTGCTTTTTCTTCTTTACTCATCGTATTCCATCCAGCAAGAAACCAAGTACCCTTTTGATTATAAATATTCACACCCCACACTACTGCCCCCAAAGAAATTGCTAATGTAAGGACTATCTCGAAGAAATTCATATTTTCAACTCCTTCCATAAAAACACCTTGATAACTTCCAATTTGTCTCTCTGATTATACCATATCGCAGCTCTCAATTCTACCAGAGAGCTTTAAAATATCCAAGAGCAGGATGTAAAATCTCTCACTCTATCTCAGGCATAATAATCAATCAGTCTGAGGCTAAGACTTCCTTACCGTCAGATGGCGCACAAACAGCGAGCTGCTCCGGCATTGCCGCCTCTGAGAAGATAGCTGTAAACCGCACACCATTTTCTGTATTCTCCATTTTATGAGGGATACCGTGATGATCGAGTATCGTTTTTGTGATATACACGGGAGTTTGACACTTCCTTTTAAACCTCATAACACACAAATCTTGTATTTAAGC